>Ga0070732_10000054_pt1 | contig 121159 bp, 100 predicted proteins | sample Coa_R1_5_FD_66449 | JGI IMG/M metagenome (GOLD analysis project Ga0070732, IMG submission 66449) | Surface soil microbial communities from Centralia Pennsylvania, which are recovering from an underground coalmine fire - Coalmine... | ecosystem: Environmental > Terrestrial > Soil >... | reverse complement strand
TTCGTCAACAGCGCCAGCCTGATGAGCATGCCCCCGGCCGTACATGCTCTGGTGGCCCACTTTTTCTTTACCACGATCCATCCCTTTGAGGACGGCAGTGGAAGGGTGTCGCGGCTGGTGTCGGCGGGAATCCTGTTTCAGCGCGGATACCGCGGCCACGGCTTTTATGCCCTCTCGAACTATTTCTATGAAAATGAACACAGGTACCACTCTCTGGTTTACGAAACCCAACAGACGCCGGTGTTTGATCTCACACGGTTTGTGGCTTTTGGCCTGGAAGGACTGGTCCTGGAGCTTCGCGGGATCGACAGATTTCTTAAGGTGAAGGTGAACCGCGGGGTTGAACGAGAGATTCTGACTCCGGCTCTAAGGAAGATGGCGGAGGCCAGGAATCTGATGGAGGGGAATTGAAGACACAAGCCCGGGCGTTCGTATTCACAACGTGCATTCTGGCAGCGGCCTGGGCGCAATCGCCTTCCGCCGAGTCGTTCAAGCGCGGGACTGATTTTCTGAAGAAGCGCGATTACCGGCATGCCATCGAGGCTTACACGGAATCCATTGGGCTCGATCCGCACTCAGCGATAGCGTTTCATGGGCGCGGGTACGCCTACTACGCAAGTCATGATGTCGATCGCGCCATTCGGGATTTCACCGAAGCGATTCGCCTGGAACCACGATACGGAGACGCGTTTCGCGAACGGGCCCGTGCCTATGAGGAGAAATTCGATTACAACCGTGCGATTCAGGATTACGCGGAGGCGATCCGGATCAAGCCCGCCGAGTACGTCTTGCTCTACGACCGGGCATACGACTATCAGCGCATCGGTGGATACGCCCTTGCGGTTGCCGATCTGGATGAACTGGTGCGCCGTTTTCCCCGGTCCGCGGACGCTTATCGAGACCGCGGCGTCGCTCATCTGCTTTGGGGTCATCTTGCTGAAGCGCAGCGGGACATCAGCCGCGCTGTGGAGTTGAACCCCTCGGGGTACTACGACGTCATCTGGTTGTATTTGGCCCGGGCGAAGGCAGGTCCCGGCGCAGAAAAGGAATTGGCAAAAAATGCGACTGCGTTGAATTTGTCCAAATGGCCTGGCCCGGTGATTGAACTCTTCCTGGGAAAGAGTACGACTGACGCTGTTTTGCAGGCAGCCTCCGATAAAGATCCGGAAAAGAACAGCCGGCAACAGTGCCAGGCCAACTTCTATATTGCCGAGTATCAGGCGTTTCACGGCCAACGTGAAGCTGCACGGAAGAATTTTCGCCTGGCGAGCGAGACCTGCAATCGGAACTACTTCCTGTATGTCGAGTCAGCGCAAGAGGAGTTGAAGAGCCTGCGCTGACAGCAAGTCAGCCGCCGTGAATCGGGATACGGCTTTCCATTTATCCGGCGTTGCCGGAAAAGAGCGGTCACAATCAAAATTTTGCTTGACAAACGTGACAATATCGTGATAGGATTGAGGCAAAATATTTAGTACTAAGTATTTAGTAGTTAGCAAGCACCAAAAAAGCGGGCCGCCCCCAGGGCGGCTCTTGCCGTTATTTGACAACTTGAAAATGCCTTGACCACAAGATGTTGTGGTTGAGTAGTTACTGAGTAGTAAACTCAACCCAAGATCATGGATAGATCCTCTAACTCGTGTGGAATGCTAGATGGCGTAAAAGCGATCAGCACTCAGCAATCAGCAATCAGCCGGACAAAAAACGGCTAAGTGCTGTGGAATGCTAGAGGGCGAGATTTCATCCCAGATGCGATACCTTGGGATGAGGTCTCGCAACTCCTTTGCAATGCTAGATGGGCTTCGAGGGGGTAGAGGGGCCGTTAATCGCGGGATGCCGGTTTACTTCTGCAGATAAAACAGCTCTCTTTCCAGCTGCTGCTCGCAGTCGCGGAAGGCTTCCGCCAGATGGTCGATGACATCGCGGGCAAGGACTGTGTTTTCGTGCAGCATATCGCGGGCGAAATCGCCGGCCAGTCCGTGCAGGTGCACTGCCGCCGCGACGCAGACATCTTTCATGAAGGCGGATCCGATCTGCGAGCTGTGCTGAAGCTGTTGAGCGTGGAATTTACGCTGCTTCTCATGGGGATCGAAGCCGTAGATGTCCTTCATCCACGTTTTCGGAGGGCCCAGATCCGGACCACTTCCCGGGGTTTGCTCATCAGATTTTCTGGCCAACGCCGCGCCTATGATTCCCGAGAGCACGTCGCCGGTTCCGCCCTTAGCCAGGGCCGGGTTGCCGCTCATGTTGATCCAAGTCTCGCCGGATACACCGGCCACGATGGTTTGCAATCCCTTCAGCACTGCGCACGATCCTGTTTCCCTCGCCATGCGCCGCGCCAACTCTCTGCGGTCCGCCTGCACGTCCTTCACGGAAATTCCCAGAAGCCGCGCCGCCTCCCCGCGATGCGGCGTGAGCACGCGGAACCCTTCTTTCGGCGGCTTCAGCTCGGCATAGCGACCGCCAAAGGCATTCAGCCCGTCGGCATCGAGCACCAGAGGCAGCCGGCAGTTTGCTACCAGCCGCCGCGCGAACTCCGCCGTCTCCGCGTTCTGCGAGATTCCCGGCCCCAGAACAAGCGCATCCTTTCCTGACAGCAGTGCCTGCACGCGGCCCATCGCGGAAATCGCAATCGTTCCATCCGCGGTTTCGGCCAGGCCTTCGGTCATGACCTCGGGAGCAAATCCCGCCACCGTGGCCTGAATGGACTTCGGGCACGCCACCGTCACCAGTCCCGCTCCGGTGCGCAGCGCGGCCAGGCTGGCCAGTCCCGCCGCTCCGGCCTTGCCCAGCGATCCGGCCACAACCAATACGTGGCCGAACGTGCCTTTGTTGGCGGCGCGCGGCCGCGGCGGGAACGCGATGCCCACTTCCTGCCCGGTGATCACCTGTATTCCCGTTGAGTTCGTGACTGCGACCGGCGGCACGCCGATCTCGCTGACCGCCACCGGTCCGGTGGTGAGATCGCCAAAAATGTGCGCCGGCTTGGGCGCGATGAAAGTGGCGATGCCGTGCGCAAAAACCATGTTCTCGCCGGTCTCGTGGACCGGGCGCGTGGCGTCGGCGTCGACACCGGTGGGCAGGTCGACGGCCACCACCGTTCCCATGGTGTTATTGATGGCTTCCACCGCGCGCAGCGGAAGGCCGCGCAGTGGAGGCTTGAATCCGGTGCCGAAGATGGCGTCGATAACCAGGTCGGCTGCCAGCGCCTGCCGAACGGCTTCGCTTTCGAACGCAGCGTCGTCGGTCACCCAGATGGGCTTTACCTCCAGGCGCGCGCACATGGCGGCCGCGTCCGCGCTCAAGCCGCTTACATCGGCGGCCAGTATGATCACCGAGACGTGCCCAGCGATTCCGCGGAGCGCCTCGGCGGCTACGAGGCCGTCGCCGCCGTTGTTGCCCTTGCCGCAGACCACGCAAACGGAATCGATCTTGAAGTGCGCCGCGCAGAACTGGGCCAGAGCCGTGCCTGCGCGCTGCATCAGCACCAGCGTGGACATTCCCGGCCGGCCGACAGCCTCGCGCTCCGCCGCGCGCACCTCGTCTGTAGTAAGCACCCGCATGGCGCTTCGATTCTAAATAAAAATGTTGATGCGTCGAGAAAGGAATCAGAGCCGGCGAGGCACAGGCATCCGAGGCGCGTTCATGACTTCGCCGTTTACGAACCTGCCGGCACCGCTTCTCTTTCCCTTGCCAGCGGCAGCCCGAAGGAGAAGACCGAACCGTGGCCCAGCTGGCTGGTCACCTCGATGCGCCCGCCATGCGCCTCCACGATCGCCTTCACAATGGCCAGCCCCATCCCTGACCCTTGGACGCGGTAACGCTGGCTCTGGCCACGGTAGAACTTGTCAAAGATCATGGAGCGCTCCAGGTCGTCGATGCCCGCTCCCTGGTCGGCCACGCTGGTGATCAGCCGGTGGTTCTTGACCTCGCTGCTGACGAAGATGGGCGAGTCGGGCGGGGAATACTTGGCGGCGTTCTCCAGCAGGTGCTGCAGCACCTTCTTGATCCAGCTCACGTCCATCAGCACCGGCGGCAGGTAGTCCGGGAGGCGGACTTCCACGGCGTGGCCGGTCAGCACCTGCCTGGAGCCTTCCACCGCCCGGTCGATGGCTTCGCGAATCTGGTGCGGCGCCAGTTCGAGCTTCACCTCGCGCGCGTCGAGCTGCGCCATCTCCACCGCTTCGCCCACCAGGCGATTGAGCCGGTCGCTCTCTTCGTCGATCACGGCCAGCAGGTCCTGCTTCTGTTCGCCGGAAAGCGCGGCTTCCGACCGCAGCGTGGTCACCGATGCCTTGATGGCGGTCAGCGGGGTGCGGAACTCGTGGGTCACGGAATCAAGCACCGCCGAGCGCAGGCGCTCGCTCTCCTGCGTCGCCTGCGTGTGCGTGAGGTCTTCGACCGCGCGCGCGCGTTCGATAGCCGTGGCGATCATGCTGCCGATGGCCTCCAGCGTCTCGCGCGAGAGCAGGTCGCCGGTCACCCCGAAAGCCCCCACCGTGCGCACGCCCATGCGCAGCGGAGCCACCGCCAGGTGGCGCGCGGGATCGATCATCAGCTCGCCGCGCAACGCAGCGTCGCGCAGCACGTCGGCGGGAATCTCCGAACGCTCGGCGTCGGATCGGTACGTCTGGTCGCGCAGCGGAACATAGACGGCCGAATGTCCGGCGCCGAAGGTCTCCACCACGTATCGCGGAACCGTCTTCAGCAGCTCCAGCACGTTGTCGGCGATGAGCAGCTGCTGGCTGAAGATGTAGAGCCGCTCTACGTCGTGCCGCCGCCGGTTGGCCTCGGACGTCTGCTGGCGCGCGCGTCCCGCCAGGTTGCCGGAAATTACCGCCGCGAAGAAGAAGGCAAACAGTGCCACCCAGTTCTGCGGGTCGCCGATGGTGAAGGTCCCCACCGGCGGCAGGAAGTAATAATTGAAGCAGAGCGTGGCCGCCACCGAGAGCGCCAGGCTGTAGCGCAGCCCCCAGACCGCCGCGACAACCAGGATAATCAGAAGGAAAGTAACTGCTGCTGTAGTGGGATTGACGTGCAGGAATTTCACGTATACAAACACAGTCAGCGCCAGATAGAAAGCGCATGCGAGCAGACGCAGAACGATACGTTGCGTGATCCTCACCGGCTGATTGTATCCAACTTCCATTCAGTCTGTGCAGCAGAGGAAGATCGTGGCCAAGACGCCTGAACAGTGGCTGGAGCAGACCGCGCCGGAGAAGAAGACGGGCATTTTCAAGCTCTTCCTCGGCTACGCTCCCGGCGTCGGCAAGACCTACAACATGCTCAGCGAGGCCAACCGCCGCAGCAAGCGCGGCGAAGACGTGGTCATCGGTGTGGTGGAAACCCACGGGCGCAAAGGCGTGGCCGAGCTTCTTACCCACATGGAAACCGTCCCCCGGCGCAAGTTGGAATACAAGGGCACCATGTTCGAGGAGATGGACGTGGACGCGGTGATCGCACGCAAGCCGCAGGTGGTGCTGGTGGACGAGCTGGCCCACACCAACATCGAGGGCAGCAAGCACAAGAAACGCTACGAGGACGTGCTGGAGATCCTCGACGCCAGCATTGACGTGCTCTCCACCATGAACATCCAGCACCTGGAGAGCGTGACGCCCACAGTGCGCACCATCACCGGCATCCAGGTGCGCGAGACCGTTCCTGACTGGGTGCTGGACCGCGCCAACGAAGTGGTGCTGGCCGATCTCACGCCGGAAGCCCTGCAGATGCGCATGCGCCGCGGTGACATCTACCCCGTGGAGCGCGCGGAGAAGGCGCTGACCAATTTCTTTCGCTCCGGAAATCTCCTGGCCCTGCGCGAGCTGGCCCTGCGCAACGTCACTCATTCCGTTGACCGCAGCCTGGAGTCGTATCTGCAGCGCAAGCACATCGACCAGAACTGGGGCGTGTGCGAGCGCGTGGCGGTCTGCATCAGCTCCAATCCGGCGTCACAGCAGCTCATTGCCCGCGGCGCGCGCATGGCCCAGGGGCTCGATGCCGACTTCCTGGTGGTCCACGTGGAGACCGGCAAGGGCCGTCCCGACGATCGCAACCAGTCGCTGGCTACCAACATCAAGTTCGCGGAGAACCTGGGCGCCAAGGTCATCCAGCTCAAAGGCAACGACGTGGCCAAGTCCGTGGGCCAGTTCATCCGCGACAACAAGGTCACGCAGGTGGTCTTCGGCCGCTCCGCTCTCCACGGATGGCGAAAGTATCTCTACCTGAGCGCCGTGCAACGCCTGCTGGCCAACGCTCCAGGAGTGGACGTGCACATCGTGACCCAGGACGCCCATTAGCTGAAATCTCGAGCGCAGCGAGAAGCCACTACGAATCACGAAGGTCTGACCGGCAATTGCCGCGGCCACGCCGGCTCCTAAGTCGCCTGAAGTATTATTCATGGGGTAGGGCCCCCGCTCCGCTCGGGACGAAAAAGATGGAACGCAGCCGCATCCTCGTCGTCGACGACGAAACGCAGATCACACGCGTGCTCAAGACCACCTTGAGCTCCAACGGCTATGAGGTGAAGACCGCGGCCGATGGCGAGCATGGCTACGATTCGCTGGGCTGGCTACCGGACCTGATCATCACCGATCTTTCCATGCCGGGAATGAGCGGCGTGGAACTGTGCCGCGCCGTGCGCAAGCGCTCGCAGATTCCCATCATCGTGCTCTCGGTACGCGGGGAAGAGAAGACCAAGGTGGAAGCTCTGGACGCCGGCGCCGACGACTACGTCACCAAGCCTTTCAGCGTGAATGAACTGCTGGCCCGCGTCCGCGCCAACCTGCGCCGCGTGACCGCCGGCGCCGATGGCGTTTGCGAGCCGGTGCACGAGGGTGACTTTCACATCGATCCCGAATCGCGGCTGGTGCGCGTGGGCGACAAAGAGGTCCATCTCACGCCCAAGGAGTTCGATCTGCTGCTGTACATGGCGCGGCATCCCAACAAGGTCCTCACTCACCGTGTTCTGCTGAATGCGGTGTGGGGAGGCGAGAGCGTGCAGCAGCCCGAGTACCTGCGCGTCTTCATCAACCAGTTGCGCAAGAAGGTTGAGCCCAATGACCCGCCGCAGTACATTCTCACCGATCCCTGGGTCGGCTACCGCTTTCAGCCGGAAGGGAAAAAGTCTTCGTGACAGAGGGTGATTCGTGCCGACCGGTCCCATCCACGAACTGGTAACACGGGAGCACTGGCAGGACGCCGCTGCTGCCCTGGCGCAGATGCCAAAACAGGAAGCCGCCGAATTCATCGTCTGCCTGCCCGACCACGCTCAGCAGAAATTGTTTGGCGCGCTGCCGTTGGATGCGGCCGCCGGCGTACTCGCGCACTTTCCTTATTATTTGCAGTACGTCCTGCTGCACACGCGCACGCCCGGGGACATGCGCACCATCCTCGACGAACTTCCGCACGACGAGAAGATGCAGTTCTTTGATGAGCTGCCGGAAGAAGCCTGGCAGACCCTGGAGCAGGAGATCGGTGAGATCAAGCCGCCGGCGGCAGTAAAGCCGGCTGCGATGCCGGCCCGTCCGCAGCCACAGCCTTTGCCGCCGAAGCCCGTGGCCGCGCCCGTGGTTTGTCCGCCAGCGCCGCGTCCCAACACTGTACATAGAACCGGTGACGGCGTGGCCGCGCCTGCGCCGCTTCGGGAAACAACTGCAGCTGCGGCGAGCGAGGCCATCATCCAGGCGCGAGGAGTAGAAAAATCCTTCCCGCAGGCTGACGGCCATAACGTGCAGATCATCGCGCCGCTCGATCTGGCTATTTATCCGGGAACCATCGTGGCCCTGCTCGGGGCCTCGGGATCGGGAAAATCAACTCTGCTCCGCATGCTCTCCGGTCTCTCAGAGCCCTCGTCGGGGCAGGTGCTGTGGCACGGCCGCAGCCTGGCGGAAGCCGCGCCCAACGTGGCTATCGTCTTCCAGAGCTTTGCGCTTTTTCCGTGGCTCACCGTGCAGGGGAACGTGGAAGCGCCCCTCATCGCCCGCGGCATGGAGGCCGCCGAACGCCAGCGCCAGGCGCTGCACGCCATCAACACCGTGGGACTGAAAGGCTTTGAAGAGGCGTTTCCCAAGGAGCTCTCCGGCGGCATGAAGCAGCGAGTCGGCTTCGCGCGCGCTCTGGCGGTGCAGCCGGAAGTCTTGTTCATGGACGAACCGTTCTCCGCGCTCGACGTCCTCACCGCAGAAAACCTGCGCGGCGAGCTGCTCGACCTGTGGCTGCAGAGCAAGATGGGCATCAAGACCATCTTTATCGTCACCCACAACATCGAGGAGGCCGTGTTCCTGGCCGACCGCGTGATCGTGCTCGACCGCAATCCCGCGCGCGTCCGCGCCGACTTCCGCATCGGCCTGTTCCAGCCGCGCGATAGAAAGTCGCCGCAATTCGTGGTCTACGTCGACTACATATATAAGGTCATGACCAGCCCGCAGGCAGTGCCTGCGCCGCCGCCCTCGGGAAAGACCACCGAGGCCGCGCGCTACCCGCTGCTGCCGCACGCCCGCCCGGGTGGAATCGCGGGATTGCTGGAAATTCTGAACGACAGCGGCGGCACCGAGGACCTCTATCACCTGGCCGAAAAGCTGCTCATGGAGGTCGACGACCTGTTCCCGATCATTGAAGCCGCCGTGCTGCTGGGCTTTGCCGAACTCAAGGAGGGCGATGCCAACATCACACCGCAAGGCAAGGCGTGGGCTGAAGCCGACATCGACACGCAGAAGGTGCTCTTCCGCGAGGCCGCGCTCTCGCGCATTCTGCTCTTTCAGCAGATCGACAAAGTTCTGCATGAAAAGTCCGACCACAGCATCCCCCTCGAGCTGTTCCGCGACATTCTCGACGAGCACCATCCCGAGAGCGAAATCCAGCGCCAGCTCGATACCGTTCTGAGCTGGGGACGCTACTGCGAGCTCTTCAACTACGATTCCGAAGAGCAGCGGTTGTATTTGCCGCAGCCCGAAGAATCCATGGAAGACGAGAATCCCGAGTTTCCCCGGCAGCAGGACGAGCAATGAACGAGGAAGCGAAGAATCCAGCCACCGATGCCGCCATTCCCTGGCCGTCGCTGCCCTGGCTGCCACGCTCGTTCTTCGTCGATGTCCCCATCTTTTTGCTGGGCATCGCCGTTCTCTACAGCGTGGTGGCGCTGGCCCGCTACTGGTCAGGCCCGCTGACGCCGCAGGTGGAGATCGACCTGCGCGCCCGCGCGCTGCCTCTATACACGCTGTACTCGGTGTTGCGCATCGGCATCGCTTACCTGCTCTCGCTGCTGTTCACGCTGGTGTACGGCTACGTGGCGGCCTACAACCGTCGCGCTGAAAAGGTGATGGTGCCGCTGCTTGACGTGCTGCAGTCCATCCCCGTGCTCAGCTTTCTTCCCGGCGTGATGCTGGCCATGGTGGCGCTTTTTCCGCGCCGCCAGCTCGGCGTAGAGATGGGATCGATCCTACTGATCTTCACCGGCCAGGTGTGGAACATGGCCTTCAGCTTCTACGCTTCGCTCAAGAGCATTCCCCAGGAGATGCGCGAGGCCGCGCAGCTTTACCGCTTCAGCTGGTGGCAGCGCTTCACGCAAATGGAGCTGCCGTTCTCCGTGATTGGCCTGGTGTGGAACTCGATGATGTCGGTGGCCGGGGGCTGGTTCTTCCTGATGGCCTGCGAGATGTTCGTACTGGGCAAACGCGACTTCCGCCTGCCCGGACTGGGCTCATATCTGCAAACCGCCTCCAGCGCCGGCGATACGCGCGCCATCATCTACGGCCTGCTCACCATGATCGCCGTGATCGTGCTGACCGACCAGCTCATCTGGCGGCCGGTGGTGGCCTGGGCGCAGAAGTTCAAGTTCGAAGCGGTAGAGGCCTCGGATACGACCCAGTCCGCGGTGCTGCGATTCATCCGCCGCTCGCGCCTGGTAGACCTGCTGGAACGCAAATCCATCGAGCCGCTGGGCGAGAAGCTTCTCCTGCATTACGCCGGCAAAGAGCAATACAAGGCCGGCTCTTCCTCGGCGATCTCCGTGCGCAAGTGGATACCGGTGCAGCTGGGAATCGCCGCGGTAGTTCTGGCGGCCTACTGCACGTTTCGCGGCACCATGCTGCTGGCGGGATTGAACCGTGCTGAGCTGCTTTCCATTCTCACCGGTCTGGGCGCAACTTTCCTGCGCGTTACCGCCGCGCTGGCGCTTTCGTCTTTGTGGACCGTGCCCGCGGGCGTGGCTATCGGCACGCATCCGCGGCTGGCGCGTCTGGCCCAGCCCATCGCCCAGATCGCTGCGTCGGTTCCGGCGACCGCGGTGTTCCCGGTGGTAGTGATGGCCATGATCAGCCTGGGCGGCGGCATGGGACTGGCGTCGATGACGCTGCTGATCCTGGGAACGCAGTGGTATCTGCTCTTCAACGTGATCGCCGGCGCCACCGCCATTCCCACCGAGCTCAAGGAAGCCTGCACAGTTTTCCGCTTCAGCCGCTGGGAGCGCTGGACCAAGCTGATCCTGCCCGCGATCTTTCCTTATCTGATTACGGCGCTGGTCACCGCTTCCGGCGGCGCATGGAACGCCAGCATCGTGGCCGAATATTTTCATCTCAAAGGCCAGGTCTTCTCCACCACCGGCCTGGGCGCGCTCATCAGCCAGGCCTCAGATGACGGCAACTTCCGCCTGCTGTTTGCCTCCACCATCTTCATGGCTGGGACAGTAGTCACGATCAACCGGCTGGTCTGGCGCAGGTTGTACCGCCTGGCTGCCACGCGCTTCAAGCTGGAGAGCTAGACGGCATCACGGTTGCTTCCACCGCATCTTTATATCTTTATAAAAGATTGATGTTTTGTTTAGACCGTCTTTATGCGCCGTGTTGTTCACTGGGAAGGTTGTCTCCGATCTGCAAGTGAGATCGGCCAAAGCCAATGCGTCAGCCGCGCAAAAGGACTGTCGATGAGCCTCGATAGAAAGTTTTTATCCCTGATCTTTGCGATTGCCGTCACCTGTGACTTGGGCAGCGTGCCTATGACGGCCCAGGAGAACCCGCCCTCGAACCCGGAGCTGCAGCAACTTCGCGAGATGGTTAGCAGGCTGCAGGCGCGAGTCGACCAACTGGAAAGGAGCCAGGCTACCGGTAATCAAGCGACGGTCGTGCCGGCGATCTTCGCCAGCCCAGGTGGCCCAGCTGCCGCAAGCGGCGATTCTGCGCCTGCCCAGACGGCAACTCTCAGCAAGGAAGACCGCAGCGTGCTCGACTTCTTCCGCGAGACCACCATCAACGGCGCGTTGGACGGCTATTACGAGTACAACTTCAACCACCCCATCGGCCGTGTGAACCTGTTGCGCGCGTATGACGTGAGCAGCAACAGCTTCAGCATCAACCAGGCCAATCTCATTGTAGAGCGCGCTCCGGATGTGGATTCCGGACACCGCCTGGGCGTGCGCCTGGACTTTCAGTACGGGCAGGCGACGGAAACTCTGCAGGGCAGCGCCGCCAACGAACTGCGTCCGCAGGTCTACCGGCCGTTGTTTCAGGCTTATGGGACTTATGTTTTTCCCGTGGGCACGGGCCTGACCGTGGACTTCGGCAAGTGGGCCAGCGCGCTGGGCTTTGAGAACAACTATTCGAAAGACCAGATCAACTATTCCCGCTCTTATTACTTCAATTTCCTGCCCTTCTACCACACTGGATTTCGCGCCGCTTACAACCTCACCCCCAAGATCAACCTGGCTTACTGGCTGGTGAACGGCGTGCAGCAGACGGAAGACTTTAACGGCTTCAAGTCGCAGGCATTCATCTTCACCATCAAGCCGGTGAACACCGTGAGCTGGAACGTGAACTACTACTTCGGCCAGGAGCAGCCGGACGTGGTTCCGGCGCTCAATCCCGGCCTGCCCGTGGGCCCGACGCAGCCGGGCTTGCCCACCGTCAATATCACGCCCGTGCCCAACGGCCGCGAGCACATTCTGGATTCTTACGTAAGCTGGAACGCAAACTCCAAACTCACGCTGGGCGCGGAGGTCGACTACGTGATTAACCGGGTCTTCTCCATCTCGGCGCCGTCGCACGTGACCGGAGGCGCGGGTTATGTGCGCTACCAGCTCACGCCGCGCTGGGCGGCGGCCACGCGCGCCGAGTACCTCTCCGACCGCGGCGGGCTCTTCAGCGGGCGCACGCAGGCGCTCAAGGAGAACACCGTCACGCTGGAAACCAAGGTCGCCGAAGGCCTGCTCATGCGCAGCGAGTGGCGGGTGGACTATTCCAACCAGCCTTTCTTCCTCACCGACACCGCCGCCAAGCGCAGCCACCAGCAGAACACGGCCAGCCTGGGACTGATCTGGTGGTTCGGCAGGAAGCAGGGAACGTGGTAGCGAGCACGAAATGAAGCGAGGACTCTCATGGATCTGCTGATGATTTTAGGCACGATCGTTTTCTTCCTGATCGCCATCGCCTACACCGTGGCGTGCGACAAGCTGAAATAGAGGCTGCAATGAACCTGGAAAATGTCTTGATGTTGGTTGTGAGCGTGCTGCTGATGGTCTACCTGATCTACGCGCTCCTCCGGCCGGAGAAATTCTGATGACGCGTAACGGCTGGTTTCAAATATTGCTTTTTTTCGCAGTGGTGGTGCTGGTTACCAAGCCGGTGGGCATCTATTTGGCGCGCGTGTTCGAGCGCCAGAAAACGTGGCTCGACCCGCTGATGCGCCCGCTGGAGCGCCTGATCTACAAGCTCACGGGCGTGGACGAAGAGCGCGAGATGCGGTGGACGGAGTACTCGATCGCCATGCTGTTGTTTAGCGCCGTCTCCATGCTGGTGCTCTACCTGCTGATGCGCGTGCAGCACATGTTTCCCCACGTGGTGAATCCGCAGGGATTCGCCAACGTGGCACCCGACCTGGCGTTCAACACCGCCGCTTCGTTCACCACCAACACCAATTGGCAGTTCTACAGCGGCGAGAACACCATGAGCTATTTCACCCAGATGGCCGGGCTGGCTTTCCACAACTTTGTCTCTGCTGCGGTGGGGATGGCCCTGGCCATCGCCTTCATTCGCGGCATCGCCCGCCGCGAGAAAGAAACGCTAGGCAACTTCTGGGTGGACATGACTCGCGCCAACCTGTGGATCCTGCTTCCCGGTTGCGTGATCTACGCCATGCTGCTGATTTCGCAGGGCGTGATCCAGAATTTCCGGCCCTATGACACGGCCAAGATCACGGAGCCGCAGCAGGTGCAGCGGGTCGGGCAGGACGGCAAGCCGGTGGTGGATGCCGCCGGCAAGCCGGTGACGGATACGGTCACCGACCAGGTGATCGCCCAGGGCCCGATCGCCTCGCAGGAAGCCATCAAAATGCTGGGCACCAACGGCGGCGGCTTTCTCGGCGGCAACAGCGCCCATCCGTTCGAGAATCCCACGCCGTTCAGCAATTTTCTGGAGATGCTTTCCATCTTCCTGGTCCCGGCCGGCTTTACTTATACGCTGGGCCGGATGACAGGATCGCCGCGCCACGGCTGGGCCGTATTCGCGGCTATGGCGGTGCTGTTCTTTGCCGGCGTCATCACTGCCTACTGGGCAGAGTCAAAAGGCAATCCATTGCTGACCGGAGTCGACCAGAGCGTCTCAATGAAGCAATCGGGCGGAAACTTTGAGGGTAAAGAAGTCCGCTTCGGCATCGCCAACTCAGCTCTATTCGCCACCGTGACCACCGACGCCAGCTGCGGCGCCGTCAACAGCCAGCATGACTCGTTCACGCCGCTGGGCGGAATGGTTCCGCTGGTGAACATCATGCTGGGCGAGATCGTTTTCGGCGGCGTGGGCGCGGGCATATACGGCATGCTGATCTTTGTGGTGCTCTCAGTTTTTATTGCCGGGCTGATGGTCGGCCGCACGCCGGAGTACCTGGGCAAGAAGATCGAATCGTACGACGTGAAGATGGCCATGCTCTACGTGCTGATCTTTCCGTTGTCGATCCTGGTGTTCGCGGCCGTTTCTTCGCTTTCGCCGAATTTCGGGCTCTCGACTCTGACCAATACCGGCCCGCACGGATTGTCGGAGATCATCTACGCCTTCAGTTCGGCGACGGGGAACAACGGCTCGGCCTTCGGCGGCCTGGGCGCGAACCGCTACTACAACCTGAGCGTGGGCTTCGCCACCCTGATCGGGCGCTTTCTGATGATCGTGCCCATGCTGGCGGTAGCCGGGAGCCTGGCGCGAAAGAAGATTGTTCCGCCCTCGCCGGGGACGTTTCCCGTGACCACGCCCCTGTTCACCGCGCTGGTGGTAAGCGTGATCATCATCGTCGGCGCCCTGACCTTTTTCCCGGCGCTCAGCCTGGGCCCGATTCTTGAGCACCTGCTCATGAATGCGGGCAAGACTTTTTAAGGAATCGCAATGGCGACAAAAACCAGATCGTTGTGGGACGGAAAGATCGTGCGCCAGGCGTTGATCGATTCGCTGGTCAAGCTCCACCCACGCACCATGATGAAGAACCCGGTGATGTTCGTGGTGGAGGTAGGCAGCGTAATCACCAGCGTCCTGCTGGTGCGCGACCTGGTGAAGCACTCCACCGGCTTCGGATTCGACCTGCAGATCACCCTGTGGCTGTGGTTCACCGTACTGTTTGCCAACTTTGCCGAGGCCATGGCCGAGGGCCGCGGCAAAGCCCAAGCCGAAACGCTGCGCAAGGCGAAATCGGAGGCCGTCGCTCACCGGCTCTTACCGGGCGGGAAGTCGGAAACCGTTCCCGGATCCAAGCTGCGATCCGGAGACATGGTGCTGGTCTCGGCCAGCGAGGTGATTCCCGGCGATGGCGAGATCGTGGAGGGAGTGGCCTCGGTTGACGAATCGGCGATCACCGGAGAATCGGCGCCCGTGATCCGCGAAGCCGGCGGCGACCGCTCGGCAGTCACCGGGGGAACGCGCGTGCTCTCCGACCAGATCAAGGTCAAGATCACTTCGAATCCCGGCGAAACGTTTCTCGACCGCATGATCGCGCTGGTGGAAGGCGCGGAGCGGCAGAAGACGCCCAACGAGATCGCGCTCAACATACTTCTTGCCGGACTGACCGTAGTGTTTCTGCTGGCCGTGGTAACGCTGCAACCATACGCGATTTACTCTCACGCTCCGCAGAGCGTGTTCGTGCTGGTCTCGCTGCTGGTGTGCCTGATCCCGACCACTATCGGCGGGCTGCTCTCGGCCATCGGCATCGCCGGCATGGACCGCCTGGTGCAGCACAACGTGCTGGCCATGTCGGGGCGCGCGGTGGAGGCCGCCGGCGACGTGGATACGCTTCTGCTCGACAAGACCGGCACCATTACGCTAGGCAATCGCCAGGCGACAGAGTTCATCGCCGCGCCCGGCGTGAGCAACGATCAGCTCGCCGACTCCGCGCAGCTCTCTTCTCTTCCTGATGAGACGCCCGAGGGACGGTCGATCGTGGTGCTGGCCAAAGAGAAATACGGACTGCGCGGGCGCGATCTGGCGGCGGCCCAGGCCGAGTTTGTGCCCTTCACGGCGCAGACCCGCATGTCAGGCGTGAACTTTGACGGCCGGGTGATCCGCAAGGGCGCGGTCGACGCCATCCAGAAATACCTTGCCGAAAGCGGGGCCGTCCTGCCGCGCGAAGTTCTCACCGCGGTGGAAACCGTGGCGCGCTCCGGCGGGACCCCGCTGGTGGTGGCGGAAAACCACCGCGCGCTGGGTGTGATTCACCTTAAGGACATCGTAAAAGGTGGAATCAAGGAGCGTTTCGCGCAGCTGCGCGCCATGGGCATCCGCACGGTGATGATTACCGGCGACAATCCGCTTACCGCGGCGGCCATCGCGCGCGAGGCCGGAGTCGACGATTTCCTGGCTCAGGCCACTCCCAAAGAGAAGATGGATTTGATCAAGAAGGAGCAGTCGCAGGGGAAGCTGGTGGCCATGACCGGCGACGGCACCAACGACGCGCCGGCGCTGGCGCAGTCCGATGTCGGTGTGGCCATGAACACCGGCACGCAGGCCGCGAAAGAGGCGGGCAACATGGTGGACCTGGACTCCAACCCGACCAAGCTGCTGGAGATCGTGGAGATCGGCAAACAGCTTCTGATGACGCGCGGCTCGCTGACCACTTTTTCGATCGCCAACGACGTGGCCAAGTACTTCGCCATCATCCCGGCGATGTTCGCCGAAACTTTCCCGGTGCTCAACGCGCTGAACATCATGCACCTGGCCACGCGGCAATCGGCGATTCTCTCGGCGGTGATTTTCAACGCGCTCATCATTATCGCGCTCATTCCCCTGGCGCTGCGCGGGGTGAAATACGTGCCCATGAGCGCGGAGTCGCTGCTGCGGCGCAATCTGCTGATTTACGGCGTGGGCGGAGTGATCGTGCCCTTCATCGGCATCAAGATCATCGACCTGATTGTTCGCGCCATCGGACTGGCGTAAGCGGAGATCATGTATGAAGAAAAACCTGATTACTTCGATTCTGATGACGGTGGTCACCACTGTTCTCCTGGGCATCGGTTATCCAATGCTGGTGACGGCGCTGGCGCGCCTGTGGCCGGACAAGGCCAACGGCCAGCTCATCACCAGGCACAGCGTGGTAGTCGGCTCGCGCATCCTGGCCCAGCCGTTTACCGGCGCGGCTTATTTCCATCCCCGGCCGTCGGCGGCGGGCAACAGCGGCTACGATCCCACCAACTCCGGCGGCACCAACTACGGCCCGACGAATCGGAAACTGGTGGACCGCGTGAAAGCCGACGTGGCTACTCTCCATGCCGATAACCCTGCGCGGCCAGTTCCGGTAGACCTGGTTACAACGTCAGGATCGGGACTGGATCCTGATATCACTCCCGCCGCCGCGGAGTTTCAGATTCCGCGAGTCGCCAAAGCGCGCGGCATCAGCGAAGACGAACTGGCCCGGCTGGTCGACGAACACACTCTGCCGCGGCAATTTGGCTTTCTGGGGGAGCCCAGGGTCAACGTGCTGGAGCTAAACCTGGCGCTGGACGAGAGGTATCCGTTGAAGAAATAACCTTCCCGCACCTTTCCAGACCTGCGAAAATAGAGCTATGGCCATGGTGGTCATTGGCGGGCATTCGCGAAGCGTTGGCAAGACCAGCGTGGTAGCGGGGCTGATCGCGGCTCTGCCGGAATATCGCTGGACCGCCCTCAAGATTACCCAGTTCGGCCACGGCATCTGCTCGGCTGACGGCAAGCCCTGCGACTGCGCTACTACCGACGACCACTTCAAAGCCCTCAGCGATGAGCGCGATCTCAGCGGCGAATCCGATACTTCGCGCTTCCTGGTGGCCGGCGCCGAGCGCTCCATCTGGGTGCGCACCCGCCAGGGCATGCTGGGCCAGGCCATGAACGATATTGAGCGCCGCATCGCCGCCGCCGACAACGTGATCATGGAATCCAACAGCATCATGGGATTCCTGAAGCCGGACCTCTATCTCAGCGTGCTCGATGCCGGGCAGCAAGACTTCAAGGTTTCAGCCAACGAGTTTCTGGATCGCGCCGACGCCATCATCCTCCACCAAAACGGCTCCACGCCGAAGTGGGACGCGGTCTCGCTCGACCGCATCGCCGGCAAGCCGCGGTTCCTGATCCAGCCGCCGCCGTATGTCACGCCGGAGATCGTGGAGTTTGTAAGAGAACGCTTGAGTGCGCTGGTAGCAGAGGCGAAAAACTAGCTTATCTTGGCCCGGTCATCGGGGGCATAGGACGGTCGCGATGGCCGTCTTCGCCATCTTTGGCAGGCTGCTCGGTGTCAGTCTCACGCAGAAAAGCTGAGGGCTTGGGCATGGGCCCGCGAGCGCCTTTCTTGAGGTGCTTCAGAACGTCTTCTTTATCCAGGTTATAGTCGCGCGCCAGGCGGGTAAGCGCCAGGGTGACGATGTCGGAGTGATGAATGTCGTCGGTGCCCTGCTGCCGCTTCACCTCCAGCCATAGCTTGTGCACCAGGCGTACGTCCTCGCTCTTCATGGTCGGAGTGTGCGGGCCGATGCGGTAGGTTTCGACCGCATTATCGGGATGCACCACCTGGAAGACGAACTGGCGCTTGGGTTCGGGCATGGCCTCCCAGGCCTGGCCCATGCGGAAGGCCTGTTCTTCACCGGCCATCTTGCTGGAGAGCCCGGAGACCACGGCGGAAGACTCCAGCGAATTCGCCATCTGGGCGATGGCGGAGAAGACGTCGCGCGCGGGAACCACCAGCAGGGAAATGGTCTTGCCGTAGCCTTCGGCGATAGAGACGGCTTTGGTGAAGAGCGTCTGCTCGTAGTCGCTGAAGATCTGTTCCATGGCCAGGTTGTATTCGGCACTGCCGTAACCGGTGAGGCGCGCCTCCATGACCACGATGTCCTGCTCGTGCGTGTCGGTGGCCTCCAGCGCCCAGCGCAGGTGATAAAGCGTGTTGTAGTCGCGCACCGTGACCAGCACGTTGCCCGGCCGCACCTGCACCTCTTCGCGGCCTATGGTCTCCTGCTGCACCAGCTGGAAGTGCTCCTTCATTTGCTGTTCCACGTGGGCGAACTTGCGCTTGTTCACGCGCTCGGAGACGCTGAAGATCAGGAAGAAAGCCAGGGAGAAGACGATGCCGGCCTTGGTGGCCACCGACTTGGTGAACAGGTTGGTGAGCGCCGTGGCCAGCAGCACCAGATGGACCGAGAGCAGTCCCAGAGGAAACTCATACTTTCCGATGCGGATGTTGGGCGGCACCTTCCAGCCGCGTTCGCCTCGGTACTTTAAGCGCAACACCAGCATGGCCACGGAATTGAAGGTGAAGCTCCAGATCACGCCGAAAGCGTAGGCCTCGCCCAGGGCGTAGACGTCGCCCATGCTGGCGATGATGGTGACCATCTGCAACCCGGCCACCAGGTTCACGATGCGGTAGCTGGTGCCGTACTTGCGGTGCGGACGGCGGAACCAGTCGGTCAGCACGCCGTCTTCTGAGACGCGGTTCAGCACGCCGTTGGAGCCGATGATCGAGGTGTTGATGGCGCCGGAGAGAATCAGGAATCCCACCACCACCACGAAGACGCGGAAGATCAGCCGCGCCACCAGCGGGCCGGTCATGTACATGGCCAGGCCGGAGATCAGGTTGTCCTTATACACCGGAACGCGGACGGCGTCGGGGATCAGCATGACCGCCAGCAGGGAAGAGAGGCCGGTGAACACCGTGCTATAGATGGCGATGATGACCGCGGCGCGCTTCAGGTTTTTAAGCTTGGGGCTGGCCAGTTCGCGATTCACCTGGGCCAGCGACTCTTCTCCGCTCATGGCCAGCACGGAATGGCCGAACGCGATCATGATGCCGAAGAGGCCGAGGGTGCGGGCGAAATGTGTGCCCTTCAGGAAGCCCAGGGCTTCGTCACTGAAGTGCAGGTTGCCGGGGCTGGGCAGCGGCGGCAGGTGGATCCCGACCTTGAACAGCGTGATTGCCGACCAGCCCAGCAGGATTACCACCATGACGGTGGTGATCTGCATGACGCGCAGCGCCTTGTCGCTCGATTCCTCAATGCCCATGATGTTCTGCCACCAGTAGTAGCCGGTGACCAGAGCGGCAAAGGCAGCCGCGGTGATGTTTTCGTTGACGTGGGGCGTGCCGTGGAAGAGCGAGAGAAAGGCGTGCGGCAGCCAGCCGTGGGCATTGGCGGCGACGAAAAGCTCGTTGATCAGACCGGCAATGTACTGTCCGGCGGAAACGCCGGAGATCGGCCCGGTAAGAATGTAGTCGAACATCAGCGCGGAGACGCTGAACTTGGCAAAGGTCCCGCCCAGGGCTTCCTTGACCACGCGGTAGACGCCGCCGCGGGTGAACATGGAGCAACTCTCCACGTACACTGCGCGGACCGCGAAGGAGAACAGCATCACGCCCAGGATGAACCAGGGCGCGGCCTTGCCCACAGCCTGCTCGGCAATCCCTCCGGCGTAGAAAGCCGAGGAGCCCAGATCGTTCAGCACCACGGCGGCGGCGCGCCAGTAGGAGATGAACGTCAGCATGACCGTGGTGGCCACCACCAGGCGGACCCGGTTCGATTGCGGAGGAAATTGTGAGCCTGATGCCATCGCAAAATGAGGCCGCGTTACACCCGCCCCGTTGCGGGTCATCGCGACCTCTCGATCGAGCGCGGGCCTGCCCCCGGGAGGCCGGCGCCAATTTCTACCTAATCTTTCTCCAGGATTGTGAGCACGTCCTCAACTGCGCTGATCGCAATTACCAGTACGGAGCCGGCCATACCAACGAAAAACATGAATTCCAGGACCGCGGCCAGCACAGGCATGATTGCATCCATAGGAGCGATTTTAGACTGCCGGGCGGCCTGCGGCAAAAGCCATTTTGACTGATCTCACCCACGGGGAGCGCGGAAACCAGGCCCAGGCCAGCCGGATCAGTAGGCAGCGCCGGGCTTTGTTAGAATCCCCTCAGTGCACAAGATACCCGCCAAAACCTGGGCTCTGGCCCTTTTGTCCAGCGGGCTGCAGATCGTGATTTTCCCCAAGGCCGGCCTTTTCTACCTTTGCTGGGTGGCCATGCTGCCTCTTCTTTATGCTTTGCTTCGCGGCCGCGGAGGAGAAGGCGAGCTGGTGGACTCGGAAGGGCGTTCTTTGCGTCCCTTTACCCTGAATCAAGGATTCCTCATTGCCTGGGTCAGCGGGGTGGTCTGGTATGTGGGCACGTGCTACTGGATTTATCCGGTCATGCACGGCTATGGCAACCTGGCCGCGCCGGCGGCGCTCCTGATCACGGCGGGCTACTGCCTGATCATGGGCATGCACCACGGCGCGTTTGGCCTGGTGGTGGTATTGATGGCGCGGCGTTCGACGCTGGGCAACCGCCTCCCCTTGTTCATGGCGCCATTCTTCTGGGTGGCGATCGAATTCTTCCGCGATCGCGTGACCGGAGTTCCCTGGCAGCCTCTGGGCGGCTCGCAGGTGGACAACATTCCTTTCTCTGCGATCAGCCAGCTGACGGGTGTCTACGGTCTCTCCTTCGCAGTGATGCTGGTGAACTGCGCCTTTGCTGCGGCGCTGCTGCTGGTGGGCCGCCGCCGCATCAATCTTCTGATTTCCGCGGCCGCTGCGGCCATCGCGCTGCAGATGGGAGTATTTGCCGGACCGCCGCCTTTTCCCACAAACCGCGAGGCTGTCCTGGTGCAGCCCAACGTCCCCGTGCCCGATCGCGGGCAGGTGACGGCCACGTTCTTCAATCAGACGCTCGACGAACTGGGCCAATTAGCTATGTCAAAGGAGATCAGCAAGAATCCCGCCGATCCCGGGCTGATCATATGGCCGGAGTCGCCGGCCCCGTTTTACGTCGGCGAACCAAGGTTCCAGCAGCAGCTGGCGACGGTGGCCCGGCAGACGGATTCCTTCGTTGTGGTCGGCAGCACCGCGGAGACCGCTGGGCCGGGAGCCGGGCAGGTCTCACTTTTTAACTCCGCGCTGGTAGTCGATCCCTCCGGTGGCACACTCGGGCGCTATGACAAGATCCACCTGGTTCCGTTCGGCGAATATGTTCCTATGCAGCGCTGGCTGTTTTTCGCCAGCAAGCTCACGCGCGAAGTCGGCGACTTTGCCCGCGGCACCGAGCGCCGAGCCTTCGACCTGAACGGACTGCGGGCGGGTGTTTTTATCTGCTACGAGTCGATCTTTCCCAACGAGATCCGGCAGTTTACCGCCAACGGCGGCCAGGTGCTGATCAACATCTCCGACGACGCCTGGTACGGCGAGACGGCCGCGCCGTTTCAGCACCTGGAGATGGCGCGGATGCGGGCCATCGAGAACCATCGCTGGATCCTGCTAGCCACCAACAATGGGGTGACCTCGGCCATCGATCCGGTTGGGCGCATCGTGAAGAAGGCGGAACGTAACGTCCGTACAGCGATGGTAGCGTCCTTTGCGGCACAGACCGAAGTCACTTTCTACAGCCGGTACGGCGATATTTTTGCCTGGGCATGTGTGGTAATCTCATTGTTAGTCGTGTTTGTGCGCTTCCGTTTTCGCGGGCGCACCCTGATTGAAGCCCCAACGGCATCGTGACTTATGGTAGAAGAACTGGAACGCGAATACGCCGCCGTCCGCAACAAAGTTGCGGACCTGCGGAGCTATCTTTGACGCCGCCTCGCTGCGCAACCAACTAGCCGAAATCGAAACCAGGATTGCCGATCCGAGCGTGTGGTCGGACCAGACGCGCTCGCAGCAGCTCATGCGCCAGCGCCGCCGGCTGGAATCCGAGCTGGCAAAAGATACCGAACTGGCGCGTCGCGCCGGCGACATCGGCGCCTATTTCGAGCTGGCGCGCGAAGGCGAGGCGGTGGGCGACGACCTGAAGAAAGAGATCGACGGCCTGCGCGACCTGGCGGAGAAGCTGGAAACCGAAACCATGCTTTCCGGCGAGAACGATGCGCGCAATGCCATCGTGACCATCCATCCCGGCGCCGGCGGGACCGAGTCGCAGGACTGGGCAGACATGCTGCTGCGCATGTACCTGCGCTGGGCGGAACGCCAGGGCTTCCCGGTGGAGATGAACGAATACCAGGCAGCGGAGGAGGCGGGCATCAAGTCAGCCACCTTCACCGTGACCGGCGATTACGCTTACGGGCTGCTGACCAGCGAGATCGGCGTGCACCGACTGGTGCGCATCTCGCCCTTCGATCAGCAGAGCCGCCGCCATACTTCGTTTGCCAGCGTCTTCGTCTCGCCGGAAATCGACGACTCCATCGCCATCGAGATCAAGCCGGAAGAGATTCGCGTGGATACTTACCGCTCCGGCGGCAAGGGCGGCCAGCACGTAAACACCACGGACTCGGCGGTGCGCATCACCCACTTTCCGACCGGGATCGTGGTCGCCTGCCAGAACGAGCGCTCGCAGCACAAGAACCGCGACAAGGCCATGAAGATTCTTCGCTCCAAGCTTTACGAATACGAACTGGAGAAGAAGCGGGAAGCCACGCAGAAGGTCGAAGACTCCAAACTGGGTATTGATTTCGGCTCGCAGATACGTTCTTACGTTCTCCATCCTTACCGGCTGGTGAAGGACCATCGCACAAAGCTGGAGGTGGGAGACGTGGACCGCGTCCTGGACGGCGATTTGACTCCATTCATCCGTGCCTATCTGCTGGCGCGGAGGAACCAGAAGTAACAGCGGAAAAATGTCCAAGATTCTCGACCAGATCAAGCGCAACGAAGTGCCGGCAGCAGTGATGCATTCGGCGGCCAAGGGCGCGCTGCCGCTGGAGCCGGGCGAGATGCTGGAGATTCTGGTCTACCTCACGCACAATGCCGTCTTCGCCCAGGAAGCCCGTATGACGCTGGCCCGATGGGACGCGGAATCGGCGGTCAAGATCCTCTCCGATCCAAACGCGCCGGCGGAGGTGCTGAGTTACTACTGGATGGAGGGCAACCGACGGCCCTCGCTGATGCCGGCGCTGATTGAGAATCCCGCGATTTCCGAAGGCATGCTCATGGAGCTAGCGGGGGAGAGCCGCCGCGAAACCATCGGCTTCCTGATGGCCAGCCCGCGGGCGCGGAAATCGCCCGCGGTGATCGAAGCGCTGTCGGTAAACCCGTCGCTGTATCCGAAAGAGCTGGCGGAGCTGAAAGGTGAAGCCAAGCCGGAGGAAGCTCCGGAGCCCGGACATCCCGATCACGAAGCGCATACTGCGCATCAGGAGTGGCACCAGGAGCACGCGGAGGAGATCGCGGCCGAAGAAGGCAAGCCGTTCCAACTGGTCGGCGAGGACGAAAAGAGCGAAGCGCCGCCGCACGCGTCCGCCGTGGCCGCGGATCATCCCGAAGCTGCCGCGCCGGCTCCCGCGCAGGATGCTGCCTCTGCGATGGCTGCCGCTGCCCTGGGACTCCAGGCTCGTGCGCACGCGCATCAGGACGAAAAAGACCGGCTCACCGTGCTGCAGAGGCTGGGGAGGATGAATGCCTCAGAGCGAGTGAAAGCCGCGTTCACGGGCGGCCGCGAAGAGCGTGCCATCCTGATTCGCGACGGCGCCCGAGTGGTGCAGATGGCGGTGCTGGCATCGCCGAAACTGACCGATCCGGAAATCGAAACCTTTGCCGCGGCTAAGAACGTGAGCGAGAACGTGCTGCGCGAGATCGCCCGGACGCGCCGCTTCATGAAGAATTACAACGTCGGCCGCAACCTGGTGAACAACGCCAAATGCCCGCTCGATCTTTCTCTTCACCTCATCAAGAACCTGATGGTCTACGACCTGAAGAGCCTGCGCTTCAACAAGGGTGTTCCTGAGACCATACGCAACGTTGCCGCCAAGCTCTATCGCGAGAAAGCAGGGCCGTCCCGCGAAGGCAAGCGCGAATAGGTCGAGGCGCAGCACCTCGTTATTCAGCCGCCGCAACCTTTCCCTTACAATGGCGGATGAAAGCGAGGACCTCAATCTCATGGGCCCTGCCGCGAATGACGACATCGGCAAACTTCTTGAGCATGCCAGGACCATCGCCGTCGTAGGCCTGTCCAACAGCCCCATGCGGCCCAGCTATGGCGTGGCAGCCTACATGCAAACCCACGGCTACAGGATCATTCCTGTGAACCCCACGATTAAAGGCGCGCTGGGCGAGAAGGCTGTAGCCGCGTTGTCGGACATAAAAGAGAAGGTCGACATCGTGGATGTTTTCCGCCGCTCAGAGTATGTGCCCGACATCGTGGACGAAGCCATCCGGCTGAAGCTTCCGGCTATCTGGCTGCAGGAAGATGTGATCCACGAAGCAGCGGCGGAAAAAGCCCGCGAAGCCGGCATCTTCGTGGTCATGGACCGCTGCATTTTGAAAGAACACCGCGCCAGATTCATCAAATAATGTTGCGGAGCCGGCCCTAGGGGAGCACGGGCCTGTTGACCCGCGTACTCGCAAGACCACCTGTCCTCCAGGGGTTTTCTCTCTCGCTCTTTGGGAGAACTGGAAAATTCTGCGAAGAATCTGAAACCTATTCTGCCGCGGGACCGTATACAGGTCCGCAGGAGGTTGACATGCATGACACAAAGGAGCGGTTGTCTCTATTGTGGATCTTCGCGTTATTGAACTACCTGTATGCGGACGTTGTTGCCCTGTTTGCTATTGTTGGCTCGCCAAATCTAGCCGACGCCCCACATCTCTCACCATGGGCTCTGCTGGGTTCAGCGGTCTTGATGGAAATACCCATCGCCATGATTGTGGCGTGTCGACTGCTTCCGTTTAGAGCGAACCGGCTGGCGAATATCATCGCCGGTGCAATTTTGACCCTTGTAAACGGTTTCCTGACCTTCGTTCCGCCTCTGGCCGGATGGGGCAGGCCGCCCGCTCTTCCTGAGTACTTGTTCTTCGCGACGATCGAAACTGTGGCCACCTCGGTCATCATCTGGCAGGCGTGGACTTGGTCACCCAAGAATGCCGAGCCGAGTACGAGTTGACGTAAAATCCCCATTACACTCATTGACGGGTTCTGAGTTTAAATGCCCCTTTTCATCTCACTGATACGGAATCCGAAGCTAGTTTGGTTTGGAGAAGCGCTGGTTGCGCGTCACCACAGTGCCCTTCGGGAGCGCCGCAGCGGCTACTTCTTGCTCTTGCCCTTACGTTCCTTCGCGTCCTCTGAGGTGGAACGGTTCTTGCGCGCTTCTTCGCGCAGACGGCGAATCTCTTCCAGTCGCTCCGCCAGCAGCTTCTCCCGGCCCTCGCCGGTGGGATGGTAGTACTGCCGGCCGCGCAGGTTGTCGGGCAGGCAATCCATGTTGGCGACCTTGGATTCCAGGTCGTGTGCGTACTGGTAGCCCTTGCCATAGCCAACCTGCTTCATCAGCGCGGTAACAGCATTGCGGATGTGCAGAGGCACGGGCTCGGCCGCGGTCTGCTGCACATCCTCGAGAACTGCTCCGTAAGCCGTATAGAGCGCGTTGGATTTGGGCGCGAGCGCCAAGTAGGCGACGGCCTGGGCCAGGGCCAGCGCGCCTTCGGGCATGCCCAGAAAATCGATGGCGTCCTTGGCTGAAAGACAAAGGTTAAGCGCCTCGGGCGCGGCCAGGCCGATGTCTTCCGACGCCATGCGCACCACGCGGCGGGCGATGTACAGCGGATCTTCGCCCGACTCCAGCATGCGTCCCAGCCAGTAGAGCGAAGCGTCGACGTCGCTGTTGCGCACCGACTTGTGCAGCGCCGAGATCAGGTTGTAGTGCTCTTCGCCCGATTTGTCGTAGAGCAGGACCTTCTTCTGCAGGGTGTCGCGAAGGAGCTGGTCGGTGATCTCGCCGTTGTCACCGGCGGCCACTGCGGCGACTTCAATCACGTTGTAGGCCACGCGGGCGTCGCCGCTGGAGTAGGCGGCGATCTGCTCAAAAATCTCGTCGCCTGCGCGCACCTTCATTTTTCCCAGCCCGCGCTCGCTGTCTTCGAGCGCGCGGCGGAGCAGGAGCACGATCTGCTCTTCCGTCAGCGGCTTCAGGATGTAGACGCGGCAGCGCGAGAGCAGAGCGCCGTTGATCTCGAACGACGGATTTTCCGTGGTGGCGCCGATCAGGCGGATGTTGCCGTGCTCCACGTGGGGGAGAAAGGCGTCCTGCTGGGCGCGGTTGAAGCGGTGGATCTCGTCGACGAAGAGAATGGTGCGCGTGCCGTACTGGCGGGCCTTCTCCGCCTCCGCCATCACCTGCTTGATCTCCTTGATCCCGGAGAGCACGGCGGAGAACTCGATGAACTCGGCCTGCGTCACATTCGCGATGATCTTGGCCAACGTGGTCTTGCCCGAGCCCGGTGGTCCCCAGAAGATGATGGAGCCGGGATCGTCGCGCTCGATCTGCAGGCGCAGCGGCTTGCCCGGAGCCAGAATGTGTTCCTGGCCGACGAACTCGTCCAGCGTCCGCGGACGCATGCGGTCGGCCAGCGGGCGGCCGCCTTTGGACTGCGGTGAGTTCGGTAATGGCTGAAATAAGCTCACGGGGAATCTTCAGATCGCCGTGATCGGGTGATCCGGTGATCGGAAAACCCAGAGGAGCTTGCGGATCGCGATCATGAGCGTGCTGTCCTTCGGGACGCAGAGAAGATCATCCGACATCTTAATAACTCTCACTGCAAACATCTTAGTCCGATCTCGCAACTCCTGGTGTCTGTCAATACCCATATGCTTCTTTTGCTTTTCGGATCACCAGATCACCCGATCACCCGATCACGGCGATCACCCGATCTCCTTTGTCTTGCGGCTTCATACAACAGGATCGAGGCGGCGATGCCGGCGTTCAGCGACTCCACGCGCGGCGAGTGCGGGATGGTGACCAGCTCGTCGGCCTGCCGCAGGATGGCGGCCGGCAGTCCCGCGCCTTCGTTGCCCACCAGCAGGACCACCGCGCCGGTGAGATCGGCCTCCGTGAGCGGCCGGCCTTTGTGCGAAGAGGTGGCGACAACCCGGTACTGATGCTGCTTGGCCAGCGCCAGAGCATCGTTCATCTTCACCGTGACCAGCGGCTGGCGGAACAGCGAACCGGCAGAGGCGCGCACGACTTTGGGATTGGCGCTGCTGACCGTGTTCTCGCCCAGCAGGAGGGCGCGAGCGCCGAAAGCCTCGGCGGAGCGGATGATGGTCCCCAGGTTGCCGGGGTCCTGCAATCCCACCACGCCGACCAGCAGGGAAGAGCCGCCGGCGTCATCCAGCAAGTCTTCTAGGCGCGCCGGCTTCAGCTTCACCAGCGCGGCTACGCCCTGCGGAGTCTCGGTGGTGACGGCACTGGAGAAGACATCGTCGGGCAGCAGCAGGGCTTCAGTGTGCTGCGAAATCTGCGGCAACAGGCGCTCCGCGAGGGCCGCGCCCTTTTCGCTGAAGAAGATCGCCTGGAAGCGCAGCCCGCTGCGGACAGCCTCTTCAATAATGCGCACGCCTTCGATGGCCAGGCAGCCGTCGCTGGTGGTCTCGCCGCGAGCGAAGGCCTTGCGCAGCTCTTTCACCGAGTTGTTCTGGCGGCTGGCGACGCGGCGCAGCCGGGTCTCATCGTTGCCGGTCATGGTATGCCATCATAACCTGTGGGTTCTTCTGCTAGGTTTTTGGGGCAATGCTGGTTTATGCTTTATAGTTTCTCCCTGCTACTCATACGTACCCGAACGCGAACCGAGTGAAAAGGACGCGAAGGAGCTGCTTTGGCTGCGGAAATCGTAAAGATCAACGCGGAATCCCCGGACATGCGCCTGGTGTCCTATGTGGCCGACCGTCTCAAAGCCGGTCATGTGGTAGGCATGCCTACGGACACGTTTTACGGCCTGGCGGCCGACCCGCTGAACCTGCGCGCGGTCGATCTGATCTATGACGTCAAGTCGCGCAGCCGCCACAAGCCGCTGTCACTGCTGATCGAAAGCGTGGAGCAGGCCGAGTACCTCGCCCGCCCGCTGCCCGACGCCTTCTATGACATCACCGAGAAATACTGGCCGGGCCCGCTGACCATCATTGTGAAGGCCTCGTCGCGGCTGCCGCTGAAGGTGACGGCCAACACCGGCAACGTAGCCCTGCGCCTTCCCGCAGCGAAAATTCCGGTGGAGGTGATTCGCGCCGCCGGCGTGCCAATCACCGCGACTTCGGCCAACATCAGCGGAGCCAGCGAGTGCACAACCGCCGCCGGCGTCCGCGAACAGCTGGGCGGCCGCCTGAGCCTGATCGTGGACGGCGGCACCAGCCCGCGCGACGTGGCCTCCACCATCATCGACATGAGCGTGCCCGACAAGATCACGATCCTGCGCCACGGCGCGATCCCGGAGAGCGAGCTGGCGGGGTTTTTGAATTGAAGCTGGGGTCAGTACTTAGTATTTAGTAGTTAGTTAAAAAACGAAAGCGATTGACCACAGAGGGGGAACGATCACGGCGATCGCCCGACGTACGCGATTCCCGCGGCGAATGGTGGTCACGGTGGCGTTCGCTAACTACTAAATACCAAGTACTAAATACTGTTCCTTTGCGCTCCCTTCGTAAAACCTGGCTGCTGTGGCTGGTGCTGGCGATTCTCGGCTACGTGGCGGCGGTCTACCGCCAGGTGGTGGCGGCCGCGGCCGGCGACGCGCTGCACTCCGCCGACGCCATCGTCGTCTTCGGCGCCGCCGAGTATGACGGGCGTCCTTCGCCCATCTACCGCGCGCGCCTCGAGCACGCGGCCGATCTCTACCGCCAGGGGCTGGCGCCAATCGTGATCACCACCGGCGGCTCCGGTCTGGACCGGCGGTTCAGCGAAGGCGGCGTAGGCCGCGACTACTTGGCGCATGCAGGCATCCCCGACCACCGGCTGGTGGCCGAGACGCAGAGCCCGGACACGGCCGAGTCGGCGCGCCGCGTGGCCAAGATCATGCACACCAACGGCATGCATTCCTGCCTGGCGGTGAGCGACGGTTACCACATGTTCCGCATCCGGCGCATGCTGGGCCGCGAAGACGTCACCGTGTACACCGCTCCCCGGCCCAACTCCCGCCCACCGACCTTCTGGAAGCGCCAGGAAGCGGTCTTCCACGAGATCGGAAGTTATACGCTGTGGCTGCTGCATCTGTCCTGAGCGCGCAATTCGGAAATGGCAATTGGCAAATAGCCGAAGCAAAACCCATCCACAACGAAGGACACGAAGGAACTCAGAGGAAGACAGTGTCATCAACACTCAGGTTTTGCCCTTGAGAGGCAGGCGAATTCTGACGGCTTCGAACCTATATATAACTGGCTTATGTAACTGGCTCGCGGTGCTCTCGCGAAGCAGGACCATAGCGCGCAGGAAGTAGTACGAGCCCGCGGGCTGGCCGAGATCGTGCTTGACATCAAACTGTATCGTGATATAGTCGTAACGAACAATGGTTACAAATCACTGGTTTCAGGCTGCCCCAGGGCGGTCTTTGCGGTCTTTGACAAAAAAGCACTCAGCATTCAGCCAGAAAACGGCCAAGTGCTTTGGAATGCTAGATGGCAGGAATTCATCCCGGGAAACAAGGACTCAGCCAGGCAAAACTGCAAGCTCTTTGGAATGCTAGATGGCGAGTTTTCATCGCAGGATGATCGATCTGGGATGAGGGTGGGATGGGTTCGCAGAAGTCCTTTGGAGTCCTAGATGAGGCTTTAGGGGGTAGGAGGCCTCGGATGGGAAGAGACCGGGCGGATCCCTGACAGATTAGACCGGGTTTCCGCCGGGCTACAGGCTGACCGCCGCTATCCCCACGCTGGCTGCCGTGGACAGCAGATTCACCAGGTCATTATTCAGATAGCCGCGTCGCTCCAGGATTGCGCCCAGCAGGCTATCGATTAATGTCCCCAGGAAGCCGGCGAAGAGCACCACCACCGCCTGCCGCGACGAGATCAGGCCCAGGAATCTGCCGCTGGCGGCTATAAGGGCCGCGGCCAGGATGGCAGCGACCGTTCCCAGCAGGCTGACGGCTCCGTCCATGCCCGGAGTGACGGCTTTCCAGTTGGTGATCAGCACGGTCTTGCCGGGAAAGGCCAAGCCGATCTCGCTCGACGAGGTATCGGCAGCGGCTTCGGCCAGCGCGGCCAGGGCCATGACCGGCCAGTGCGCCGGAGCCAACATGACCACCAGGGCGGCCGCCCCCAGGTTGGCGGCCACCTGGGAGGCTGAACGTCCACCGCGTGCTTCGGCCTTGCGCATCTCCTGCTTGCGCTCGCGGCCCAGGCGCGTGGCGGCGAAAGTCACGGCAAAAACGATCAGGAGCACATAGAACAGTTTGAGATCGCGCGCGGCCAGGATGAAAGCGATGGCGTATCCGGCGAGAGCTCCGCTAAGGTCCACGCCGCGAGCCAGCGCCGCCAACAGAGCGAAAACGGCTGTCACCACCAGCGGCAGCAGCATGCGCGCCGGAGCCGGCGCGGGGCGCGGCAGCGGCGCCGCCACGAATACCGCAGCTAAAGCCGCGGTAAACAGAATGGCGGCGGCGTCAGAGGGACGGAATGCGCGTTTTCCGGGATGCAGCATGCTGGGCCGAAGGTGAATGGTACAACGAGAGGGCACGGATTTGCTGACCGCCATGATCGGGTGACCGGGTGATCGAAAGGCAAAACTAAAGAGGTAGTTTTTACTGAGAGTTGGACATAAGTACCAAGGTTGGAGCGGCCAGACGAGATCGGGTGATCGCCCGATTTAGAGTCTCCGGGTGGCATAAAACGCGCCGCTGCCGATAGAATGATTTCTTTCGCAATAATGGCTGCGAGAGGCGTTCAAGTGGATGGGGAAGTGCGCCTTACCCGATTAAGTGGAGAGTAATGATTCCCAAGCTTAAGTTTGTATCAGTTATGGTGCTTACCCTGGCCGGGGTGGCGATCCTTGCTGGCTGCAACGATACCTTGCGCCAGTTCATCATCACCGTGCCCAAGCCCGGCGGTACGCCGGCAACCCAGGCCAACGCGGTGGTCCTCTCGACCAATCCCACCGGCAACGGCAGCAACCTGCATATCGATGTTTCCGGGGACGACGTGGCTGCGATCGTGTCGCTGGGTGCGAACCCCATTTTCCTGGGCAAGACAGGTTCTACAGCCGTGGTGATCAACGGTGACGGTACCGTGACCAGTTACCTGGGGCTGCTGGCGCTGAGTACCACGATTCATACCTCGGTCATGCCGGCAGGCGTCACCGGGTCGGTTGCCGGAGGCACCAGCAGCAGCGGCAATTTCTTTATTACCAACAGCACTTCCAACAATCTGAGTGTTTTTGCTTCAGGTATCGCGGCCGTGGACCAGATTCTTACCGTGGGAACCGGGCCGGTGGCAGTGGCGGGCAACGCCGCCAACAGCAAGATGTACGTGATCAACCAGGGCAGCGGCGATGTCACGGTGATTTCCACGGTCGATAATTTTGTCTTTCCCAAGACCATTCCGGTGGGATCGCGTCCTATCTGGGCGGTGATGAGCGCGGACGGCGTGGATGTATTTGTCGTGAACCAGGGTGATGGCACCGCGGCCAACCCGGGAAGCATCAGCGTGATCGATACCACGCTGGACATCGTGATCCCCTGCACCCCGGGGCCGTCGTGCGACCCGGTGACCCACGCCATCAGCGTGGGCAACAGTCCGGCGACGTCGTCGCCCAACTTCGCTTTTTACGACACCAACCGCCAGCGCCTCTACGTGAACAACACCGGGGAGAACACCATCAGCGTGATCAAGGCTGACGGCCTGAACCTGGGCGTGAATCCGCAGATCGTACCGCAGCTGCTGGCCAACATCAGCGTGAAAGACGCTGCCGGGAATCCGCATCTGCCCACGTCAGTGACCGCCCTGAGCGACGGATCAAAGGTCTATGCGGCGTTAGGGGATTGTCCGGCGGGAACCAACCATACCAACCTGGTGCTGCCGGATCCGACTACGGGAAACCTGGCCAGCTGCAACGGGAGCTGGGTGAGCGTGATTGACGCCACCGCGCTTCGCCAGGTCAGGGCCATTCAGGTTGGGCCGGGCGCCGTCTCCATTGATTCTTCGGGCGACGCATCGCGCGTCTACGTGGTGAGCGCGCATGACACTACTATTATCAGGGACGACGTTCACGCGCCGAACTGCACCGACAACAATTGCCTTTCAGGATCGCCGCTGCCCGACCGGACTTTCACCACGCCGTCCGTATATGTAATCAGGACCAGCCAGGACCAGGTGTTCGTGCCTCCGACCAGTCCTTCGATCGTCAGCTTTCCCATTCCCACTTTTCACGCTCCCACGCAGGATCCGAACTGCGTGCCGGCGATCGACCCTAATTTCAATGACGATGTGCCCATGCCCTGCGCAGAGCAGATTCCGTTTATGGTCCGCATCATTCCCTGATTCCGGACGATGAAAGAGAATTGGCGGGAAAAGAAGGGGCGGCCTGCAGCCGCCCGGTTCTCTTGGAGTTGTAGGAGAAAAAGGAGTCGTTTCTTAAACTGGCTTGGCATCGGTGCGGCGCCGGCGTCCGTACCGCATGGCAATGTTCATAAATACGTTGCCGCTGTCGGTATCGAAGCACATGACCAGCGCTTCCTGGTCCTCGCTGCTCTTTTCGCCGAGCTCTTCCATGTGCACCACCGGCGGGCTGATCTTGAAGCGGAAGCCCTGGTCGTTGAGCGCGGTGACCGCGCTGCCGATCACCATGTTGGCCAGCTCGCACACGGTTTCGCGCGCCACCTCTTCGCTTTCCGGTACCGGACTGCCGGCGAGATAGGTCGCGACTTTCGCTGCGGTCGGCGAATCGATATCGAAGATGATACGGCCTTCGATCTCGCCCTTGATGGTGACCAGGGAAGCCACGCCTTTACGACGGTAGGCTTCTTCTTCCATGGCCACGTCGCCGATGCGAGTGGGGCCCTTGAGCGTTTCCGCCAGCACGGCGTCAGCCGCGTTGATGAAGGGTTGAATCAGTTCCATCCTCATGCGCTATCAGCTCCCCTGGACAGTTGGCGTGCCCACGACGGCGTCGTCGCCCATGACGTACTTGATGACTTCGTACAGGATTTCCGCCTTGACCGGCTTCTGCACGAAGTGGCGCGCGCCTTTCTGGAGCGCGGCTACGATGTTCTCCTGGTATCCCACGGAGGACACCATCACGATGCGGGCCTGCGGGTGCGAGCGCACGATGCGCTCGGCCGCTTCAATGCCCTCCATCTGCGGCATGGTGATGTCCATCAGCACCAGGTCGGGTGTGGTCCGATCGTATTCGGTGATGGCGGTGCAGCCGTCGCCGGCTTCACCCACGATTTCCCCGCCGAACGACTCCACCATTTTGGCGACGTTCTTGCGTGCGAAAACCGAGTCATCCACAACCAGATAGCGGATCGGATGGTGGTCTTTACGAAGCAATACTGGAAACTGGTCCATACGCTTTTCTCCTCACAACTCCATGTGAACCTTGATTCCGCGCGCGATGCGTTCCGGACTGCACTGGCTGACCAGCGTGCTGGCCATCATGTCCAGCGGAATCACTCGCAACGCGTACCCTCTTTCAATCGCGGCCTTCGGCATGCCGTAGACCACGCAAGACTCTTCGCTCTGGGCGATAGTCAGCCCGCCGGAATTCTTGATCAATCCCAGACCGGCTGCGCCGTCTTCGCCCATTCCCGTCATCAACACGCCGATCGCGCGGCTGCCGAACTCCGCGGCCACCGAGCGAAACAGCACGTCCACCGACGGGCGGTGTCCGTTGACGCGCACGTCGTCGGAGAGGACCACGGTGTTCCCCAGCGGCATGCGCCGAACTTTGATGTGGCGATTGCCGGGACAGATCAGTGCCCGTCCCGCCACCAGCAGGTCGCCCGATTGCGCTTCCTTCACGTCGATGGCGCAGCTCTCGTGCAGCCGCTGCGCGAACATGTGCGTGAAGCCCTCAGGCATATGTTGCACAACCACGATGCTGCCGGGGAAGTCCCCAGGCAGTTTCGCCAGCAGGTACTGCAATGCGTTCGGCCCGCCGGTAGAGATTCCAATGGCGGCAATTTTGGTCGGTTCCTGGCGCGCGCGGAAGGCCGGCTTGGCGGGCTTGGGATGATCGGCGAGCTGTGTGTGCGGCGTGCGCACCTTGGTGGTGGCCGCTACCTTGATCTTGATGATCAGGTCTTGCGCGATCTCGTCCATGTGGCTGGAGGCGGCGTCGCGCGGCTTGGCCACAAAGTCGAATGCGCCCAGCGCCAGGGCTTTGAATGTCGCCGAAGCGCCTTCCGTGCTCAGCGCGCTCACAATGATCACCGGGACCGTGGACTTGCGCGTAATCTGGCGCAAGGCTTCCATGCCGTCCATGCGCGGCATCTCCAGGTCCAGCGTGACCACGTCGGGCCGGAGGTCATCGAGTTTCTTCAGTCCAAATTGGCCGTCCATTGCCGTACCGACGACTTCAATATCGCTGTCCCGCGCGAGGATCTGCGGAATCAGTTTGCGCATCAGCGCGGAATCGTCCACCACCAATACTCGAACCCGGTTACCGCTCATGCTGTGGCTCCCATGGTCGACTGCAAACGTCCTAGTTTGGCGACGACGCTGGCGATATTGAGGATCAGAACCACCGTACCGTCGCCCAGAATAGAGGCGCCGCTGACCAGATCGGTCGCCACCAGATGATCGTCGAGGGCCTTAATCACCAGCTCTTCTTCGCCGACCAGTTGATCCACCACCAGCCCGAACTTGCGGTCGCCGACGGCGGTGACGATGACAAACATTTTTTGCGAGCGCGCTGGCTGCGTCGTCAGCCCCCGCAGATGTACCAGCGCCAGCACTTCGCCGCGCAACTGGACCACATCGTGGTTGTCCACGCTGTGAATTTCCGCCCGTCCGGCGCGCGTGATCTCCGCTACCGAAGCCAGCGGGATGGCGTAGATGCGGTCGTCCACGCGAAACAGCAGGGCCTTGATGATGGCCAGCGTCAGCGGTACTTTCATCAGGAACGACGTGCCTTTGCCCGGCGTGCTGCGGATGCTGACCGTGCCTTTCAGGCGGTCGAGAACGGTTTTCACCACGTCCATGCCTACCCCGCGGCCGGAGATCGCCGTTACCTGCTCCGCCGTGCTCAGTCCGGGATGAAAGGCAAGGTTCAATGCCTCCTGGTCGCTCAACGATCCCGCATCGGCGGGCGAGATGATTCCGCATTCGATAGCCCGCGCCACCAGTTTTTCGCGGTCGATGCCGCGGCCGTCGTCTTCCACTTCGATCACGATCTGGTTGCCCTGGTGATAGGCCTTGAGCTGCACCATGCCTTGCGATGGCTTGCCGGCATTGATCCGATCGGCAGGAGATTCAATTCCATGATCCACGCAGTTTCTGACCAGGTGCGCCAGCGGCTCGGCCAGCATGTCGAGAATACTTTTGTCCAGGTCCGTATCCTGGCCGGTCATCACCAGGCTCACTTCTTTTCCGCACGACTTGGCTACGTCGCGCACCACGCGCGGGAAGCGCCGGAACAGGTGTTCGACCGGCACCATGCGGATCTTCATCACCGACTTCTGCAGGTCGTTCATGATCCGCGCCTGGAAAGCCATGGCGTCGGCGAAACGGCCCTTCAGCGCATCCTTGGGAAAACGTTTGTCGAAGTCGTTGATGGCTTGATGCATCATGCTCTTGGCGATGATGAGTTCGCCCACCAGGTTCATCACCGAATCGATGCGCTCCGCGTCCACGCGCAGCAGGTTCTCGGTCATCGCCGAAATCGCGGGTGCTTCCGCCGGCGTGCTTGGCGCAGGCGCTGCCGGAGGCTGCGGCGCAGCCTGCCGGTTGACAATTTCTTCTACCACGCGTGCCGGCTCAGGCAGTTCCTCGCTGGAATCGGTAACGTGCTGCACGATGTCGAGAACGTCCTCCGACTGTTCGTGTTGTTCCTGGGCGCGCTGTACGAGAAGTTCCGAGATCACCGAGGGGATGCGGCACTTTTTCTCTACCCAGTCGGCGGTATGTTCGCTGGCCAGCGCCGCTTCCACTACGTCGAGATCTTGCGTGAGCGTGCTCTGGTCGGGCGCGATCGCCAGCAGCCGTCCGCACTCCTGCAGGGTGTTGCGGATCAGCTGCATCGCGGCGCCGCGCATCGGGCAGTGCGGATCGATGCTGAAGGCCAGGTAGTAAACGTTTTCGCTGCGGCTCAGCGCGTCGGCGACTACCATCTGCTCGTATTCGCTCCACACGAAGCGCGCCTGCAGCTTGTAAGGCACGCTTTTGGACTGCTTGCGGGTGAGCGCGACGATATGCTGGCGCAGTTCCTCGCCGGCCGGCGGCTGCAGCTTGCCGCGGTAAGCCGAGATCATGGAACCAAATGTATCCGCCGCTACCAGCACGGCCTCGGCCAGCCCCTGCTGCGCGTTCCGGGCGACTTCCGGCCGCAGCGCATCTTCCAGCTGGTGGGCAAGTTCGCTCAGATCGGTGTATCCGCAGGCCGCGGCATCGCCTTTCAGCGTGTGCACGGTGCGCCGCACCTTGCGCAAAAGCTCCTCGTCTTCCGGACGCTTCTCCAGCTCCAGCCCGTCTTCGTTGAGCGTCTGCAGCAACTCCATGGCGCTGTCGAAGAAGAGTTCGCGGAGTTCGGAAGCGTGGTCGTCAGGGAACAGGGTCAAACCGTCACCTCGATCCGCTGGTATGCGGTGCCGTTGTTCTCGTGAAGCATGCGGTAGCGGTCGGAAAGACCGAAGAGGCTCTCCGCGTGCCCGATAAAGAGGTAGCCTTCCGGATTCAGGCAGCGGTAGAACTTGTCGATCAGCCGCTTTTGCTCGGCTTCATCGAAATAGATCATGACGTTGCGGCAGAAGATCACGTCGTTGCGCTGCGGAAGAAATTCGGTTTTGAGATTGTGAAAATCGAAGTGGATCAGATCTTTCAGGCTCTGCTTGACCGCGTATCGGTCCCCGGCCTTGTCGAAGTAACGCAGGCGGAAGGCGTAATCCACCGCTTCCATCTGGTTTTCCGAGTAGATGGCTTCCTGCGCCGTCCGCAGCACCGTGTAATTGATGTCAGAGGCCAGAATCTCCACCTTCCACGGCGGAGGAATCAGCGGTTTGGGACTCGGCATCTCGAACGGCAGCGGGTTGCGCAGGTAGTAGTACGCCAGCGCGTCGCACACCTGCATGGCCATGGTGTACGGTTCCTGCCCGGTCGAGCAGCCCGCGCTCCAGAACCGCAGCGTCCAGTCGCGGCGCTCCTGTTTGCGGTGCAGCAGCTCTTCCAGCACCTTCTTCTGGAAGAGATCCAGCTGCGGCTTGTTGCGGAAGAAGCTGGTCTCGTTGACCGTCAGGTTCTCCACCAGCGACGCCATTTCCTTCTTGCCCTGATGGCTGGTGAGCAGACGGTAGTAGGCGTAAAACGTGTCCAGGCCGCAGGCTTTCAGGCGGCGCTGCAGCCGGTCCTGAAGGAAGTGCGCGCGGCGCTCGTCGAAGTACATGCCGCACTCCTGGTACACGAGGCTCTGCAGCAGTTTGTATTCGGCTTCAGTGATCTGTACTTGAATGCTTGGTGTGCCCATCACTCCCCGCTTGCGTTTCCGTTTGCCGCTGGTTTTAGGTCAGGCAGAAGCAGCGGCTGCGGGCGCGGGCATTTCACCCAGCCTGCGCAGCTCGCCTCTCTGCAGGATCTTGTTCAGATCGATCAGGATCACCAGTCGTCCGCCGAGCTTCCCCACTCCGGTGACGTAGTGCAGGTCGCCTTCCTCGAAGACGCCCGGCGGAACGTCGATCTCTCCCTCGGGAATTTTCAGGACCTCCGACGCTGAGTCCACGATCAGGCCCACCATCTTGCCTTCGACCTCGGTGACCAGAATGCGGTTCTTCTTGTGTGCTGTGATTTCTTTTTCTCCGAAGCGTTTGCGTAGATCCACCACGGAGACGATTTTGCCGCGCAGGTTGATAACTCCCTCAACGTAATCCGGCGCGTCGGGGACTGCGGTGATGTCCGGTACGCGCACGATCTCGTGCACCAGCTTGATCGGAACGCCGAAGGTTTCGCGCCCCACGCGGAAGCCGACGATATGTAAGTCTTTGGCCATACCCGCTCTCCTTCTTGGGGACTAGTTGTAATGCGCTCCCGCGCCCGCGTATTGAGCCGGCTGCTGCTTGCCGCGCTCTTCCCGTCGCGCGTTGCCGTTGCGCCCTTCGCTGTTCATGGTTGCATCCAGAACGAAGCGGTCCATGGATTCCAGCATGGAGCGCGACATCTTCGACATCTGTTCCGCCGAAGCTGCCAGTTCCGTTGAGCCCGAAGACGAACGCTGCACCAGTTCGCGCATCTTTTCCATCGCGCGGACTACCGCCTGCGCGCCCGAAGCTTGTTCTTCCACCGAAGAGTTGATTTCGTGCGTGATTTCGTTCAGCCGTGTGGTGGCCTTGGCGATCTGCGACGATCCGTGCGACTGCTCGTTGGTGGCCGCGCCGATCTCCTGCGCGAACTTGTAAACCTCCGCCACCACGCTTGAAATCTTGCGCAGCGCGCTGCTCAGATCGCTGCCCAGCGTGATGCCTTCGTTGACGATGCTGGTCGACTTCTCCATGTTCTCGACCGCCTTGCGGGCTTCCTTCTGAATGCTCTGGATAAGTTCGGAAATTTCCCGCGTGGACTGCGCCGACTTTTCCGCCAGCTTGCGGACTTCGTCGGCCACCACGGCAAAGCCGAGGCCGTGTTCTCCGGCGCGCGCCGCTTCGATGGCCGCGTTGAGGGCCAGCAGGTTGGTCTGCTCCGCCAGGTCGTCGATGACCTCGATGATCTTGCCGATGTCGTCCGCCCGCTGTCCCAGTGCGGCAATGATCTCCGCTGAGGAACTGATGGCGTTGTTGATGCGGCTCAAGCCGTCCGTAGCTTTCTCCATCGTGCTGATGCCGCTGTGCACCTCGTCGCGCGAACGCTGTGAGATGTCGAGCAGCACCTTGGCCGTATCCGCCACGCGCTGGATTGAGGCCACCATCTCGTCGATCGAGGCCGAGGTCTCGCTGACGTTGGAGGCCTGCAGCTGCGTGCTCTTCACCATGTTCTGCACGTTGATGCTCATCTCGTGCATGGTGCTGGTAACTTCGTCAATCGCCGACGCCGCCTGCACGCTGATTTTGGCCGATTCGTCGGACGCGCTGGCCACCTGGTTCGACCCGCTGGCTACCTGCGAGGCGCTGTCGCGCACGCTCTTCACCAGGTTGCGCAGGCCCAGCGTCATCTCCCGGAAGGCGTTGCCTAGCGTATCGCGGCTGGACCGCGGATGGATTTCCACCGAGAGATCGCCGCCGGCGATCGACTGTGACAGCGCAGCCATCTCGCGGAGGTAGAGAACCATGTTATTGAAAGTCAGCGACAGCCTGGCTACTTCGTCTTCACCCTTGATATCGACGCGCTGGTCCAGGTCGCCGGCATCGGCAATCTGGGTGGATACCGCGATCAGCTGGGCTAAAGGCTGGGTGATGGATTGGCTCACGCGGCGGGCGATCACAAAGCCGACCAACCCCATCACAATCATGCCCGCGATCGTAAAGATCAAAATGGCCGTGCTCGCCAACTGGTCCGATCGATCGGCCGCTTTGACGGCTGTATTCATCATCTCCGTCAGCTCGCTGATCGGCTCGTCTTCTTTCTTTTGTTCCTGGCCGGGATTGGCCTGCAGGTACGTGATCTGCAACTCGGCTACTGTGGCACTGCCGCCGTCAACCTGGCGTCGCTTGTCCATCAGCGGTGCTGCGAAATTCCCCGACCACTCCTTCTCCATCCCCCGCACCTCTTCCAGCAGTTGCTTGGCCCGTTCGTGCTGCTCAAGGTGGGAGAGCGTGCTTTCAATCTTGCTGATCGTCAGGTCAACTTCGTCCACGCCCTTGGCCAGCAGGTCGGACTCGCGGCTGTCGCCGTTCAGCAGGAAGTTACGCAGGTGCAGGCGGTTGTTCATCATGGCCTGCTTCAGGTCCGACATCTGCTTGCCCATCTGGAGCGCCGTGTTGTAGGTCTCCTTGGTGCTCTGCTCGTGTATCACCGCGATGATGTCCACAACGCACAGGAGCAGTACGCCTCCCAGGATCAGGCCAAAGCCCCAGTTAAGTTTTCCGGCGATGGTTTTGCCCATTTGCATGTTTCCAACCTTCCGCGTGCCGTTGTCCGGCCGCGCTTTGCCCATCTCAGCTTGCCTGGGCCGTCTACCAAACCTCACACCGAGGTGCTACGCCCTCGGGTGAGCAGGGACTGGCCCACCGAATAAAAAGCAATGTCACTGCCAGTACCTGGAGGACGTAGTACTTTCGGCATACTCCCGGCTTCAAGTACTTGAAACCAATGGATCCGTGCAATCGCGATATGTGCTGGTTCAACCCCCAGGAAGAACCACGGTGGGACTTCGTCTCATAACTCCGCCTGGCTCGGCGGCCGCTCATGTGTCAGGGTGAGACACGCCTTCCCGCAACCGTAACCAGACTACTTATTGACTCAAAATGAGATTCCGGGGTACTTTCAGGCGAGCCCCCAGCAGACTTCGTTTCCATCTTAATGAGACCAAGGCAGAAAGCGGGACAAGGCCGGCAGCCCTCCGCCGCAAAAACCGGAGCCATGCTCGACCACGTCCTGGCAGCCTGCTCCCAGTTGCCCGGCTCTGACATCCAGACCCTGCGCGGTCATTTCTCGGAGACTGCCCGGAAGGTCTTTCATGCTGTCTTTTCCGCCGTGCTGCTTCAGCGCGAAGGCGGCTATAGCCTGGGCACACTCCCCGCTCCCGAGCCCGTCGGCGAGGACGGCTTGTTGCCTCATGTGAAGTCATTCGCCAGCCAGGCCATTCAAAGCAAGCGCCTTCTTAATTTTCACTTCACCTACCGAGACGCCGAAAGCGACAAATTGTATTGCGGCCTGGCGTTTCCGCTGATCACCGCGCGCTCGGCATCGGCCCTGCTCGCCGTTCGGCGGAGCGCCTTTTCTCCAGCCGAAGTCTCGGCCTTTCGCATCCTCGGCACATTCGCCCGCCTCACTCTTGAAAACGCCGAACTCGCCGGTCTTTATTCCGGCCAGCAGAAGAGTGTGGATGAGCTGCTGGAAGTTTCGTCGCATCTCGGGATTAGCGATCGCATGGAGAGTTTTGTTCCGCAATTTGTCGTACGAGCGTCAGAGTTCCTGGGATATTCCTCCGCCTTCACCGCCCTGGTCGAGGCCGGCGAGTGCCGCATTCGCTGGGGCGCCAAAGACGGAAAAGCCGGCGTTGCCGATCTCGATATTTCTGCCATCAGCCGCCGCATTCTCGAAAACGGCCAGGTCTGCGTGATCGAAGACGCCACTCAGCTTCCGCTCACGGAGAAAACCCAGCTCCTGCGCTGGACGCCGGCCATGAAGCAGTTCCTGGGCATTCCGCTCTTTGGCAGCGATCGGCGGCCCCTGGGAATCCTTGGGCTCTGCGACAAGAAACTTCCCGGCCGCCTGACTGACGACGACATTCGCCGCGCCCAGGCGCTCACTGCGGAACTCGCCGCCGCCCTCGAAGTCTCCCGCAACCTCAGCCTTTCCAGTCACCACAAGAAGCGCGCCGAAGACCTCATGGAGATGTCGCTGCACCTGGGTTCGGCGCTCCGCCTTCCCGACTTCGTTAAGAACTTCACCGAGCGTGTGGCGGGCATGATGGGCGCCAAGAGCGCTCTGCTGGGGCTGGCGCAGGGAAGCATGGTGGAGATTGTCGGCTTTTTCGGCGTCAAGCCGGAGCGCGAGCTGCTGCGCCGCCTGAACGCTGCGATCTCCGAGTACGCGGAGCGCCACCGCGAGCTGAAGGTCGGAACCAACGGGATCCAGGCCATCGGCGGCGATCTCGCCTCGCTCCTCGGCTGGCAGAACCTGACGCTGGTTCGCCTGGAAGGCACTGAGGGCGATCTGCTGGGAGTTCTCGCGCTGGCTGATTTCAGCCGCGAACTCCTCCCCGAAGACCTCAACCTGCTGCAGGCTCTGATCGTTCATGCCTCGGTGGCCCTGGAGAATTCCCGGCTGTTCACGCGCATCACGCAGTCCAGCCGCCAGTGGGCTGAAATTTTCGATTCCATTTCCGATTTCATCGTCGTGCACGACGAGCAATACCAGGTACTGCGCGTCAACCGCTCGCTGGCCGAATTCATTGGCGTCCGCCCCGCGGAGCTGATCGGCCTCAGCATGCGCGCCCTGATTTCAATCGCCAGCGACACGCCGCATGCATGCCCCTTTTGCCGCGATAAAGATGAGTCTGACGAGTTTCTCCACCCCGTGCTCGAGCGCACCTACCTGGTTTCCAGCTCGCGCATTCATGGCGCGCTCGACGAAGGCTTGCAGACCGTGCACGTCCTCAAGGACATCACCGACCGCCGCGAGGCTGAGCGCCGCTATCGCGAACTTTTCGACAACGTGCAGGAAGGCGTCTTCTTCGCCTCGCCCGAAGGGCACTTCATCGAGGTGAATGACGCTCTGGTGCGCATGCTCGGCTACCAGTCGCGCGAAGAAGTCCTCAAGCTCGATCTCCAGAACCAGGTTTACGTTTCCGGCGAGCAGCGCGACGAGATTCGCCGCCAGCTCCACGAAGAAGGCGCGGTACGCAATTTCGAAGTCACTCTCTGCCGCCGCGACGGCTCCATGATCCACGCCCTGGAAAACGCCTTCGTGGTCCGCGACGGCCAGGGGAAGATACTGCAGTACCGGGGCGTCTTTCTCGACATCACTGAGGTCAAGAACTTCCAGGCGCAGCTGCAGCGCGAGCGCGATTTCACCGGCAAGATTCTCAACAATACGCAGACCGTCATCATGGTGGCGGATACCGCCGGGCTGGTGAGTTACGCCAACCGCCGCTCCTATGAGGCCGGCGGCTACGATCCCAGCGAGCTGGTGGGAAATCGCCTGGACAAGATCGTTGCTCCCGGCCACAAGAGAGCTTTTGAAGATGCTTTCGACTCCAGCCTGTGCGGGCAGCAGGTGGACAATCTGGAAGTCATGGTCGTACGCGCCAACGGCTCGCAGGGAAAATTCTCCATCAACCTGAGCCCCATGCGCGACGAAAGTGGCGACGTCACCAGCGTGGTCGCGCTGATGACTGACATCACCGACTCCTCCATGATCCAGGCCAAGCTGATGCACACCGAGAAAATGGCTGCGGTCGGCCAGCTTGTCTCCGGCGTGGCCCACGAAGTCAACAATCCTCTCACCGCCATCATGGGATTCTCCGACCTGCTCATGGAGAACCCTGAAGTCCCGGGCAGCGCGCGCAAAGACCTCCAGGTCATCCTGGAAGAGGCCCAGCGCACCAAGGAAATTGTTCAGAACCTGCTCAGCTTTGCCCGCCAGCGTCCGCCGCAGCGCCAGAGCCTGCAGATCAATGACATTCTGCGCAAGACCATCGCCCTGCGTTCTTACGATTTCTCCAATCACGGAGTGCAGATCGTGGAGAAGTTTGATGAGCGCCTCCCCGAGCTGATCGGCGACTCGCACCAGTTGCAGCAGGTGTTTCTCAACATCATCAACAATGCTTACGACGCCGTGCGCGCCACCGGCCGCCCCGGCAAGATCGAGATTGAAACCATCCAGGATGGCGGCTGGCTTGAAGTCCTTTTCCGCGACAACGGCGAAGGCATTCAGCATCCCGAGCGCATCTTCGATCCCTTCTTTACCACCAAGGAAGTCGGGCAGGGCACGGGCCTGGGGCTGAGCATCTGCTACGGAATCGTCCGCGAGCACGAAGGCGAGATCCTCTGCGCCAATAACCAGGACACCCCCGGCGCCACCTTCAGCGTTCGACTGCCGCTTCGCGCCCGGGCCGAACTCAAACTGGTTACGGCGGCAGGAGCTTAGTCATGACCGCAGCCGGCCAGGTCGAGGCATTGCCTCTGCTCTTGATCGAGGATGAGCGCTCGGTGCTGAATTTTGTCCGCCTGGCCCTGGAGCGCCACGGCTACGCCTGCACCGCCGCCAGTTCCGCCGCCGACGGCATTCGTCTGCTGGAAAGCAAGGGTTTCAGCGGCATCATCTCCGATATGCGCACGCCCGGCGGCGCCAGCGGGGCTGACGTGCACGCCTGGGTCGTTTCACATCGCCCCCAGCTGCGCAACCGGATCCTGTTTATCACCGGCGATACTGTGAATGAAGACACCATGAAGGCGCTGGTTTCCACCGGCGTGCCCTACATTGAGAAGCCGTTTCGGGTTCAGGAACTGATGGCTACCGTGGAGAAAATCTTTGGAAGGGCAAAATAAACCCGTGACCCAGGAACAACAGGTCAAATTCCTGATTGTCGACGACCACCAGAGCATCCGGAAGCTGTGCCTGAGTGTCGGCGCCTCGCTGGGATTTGCCTGCGTGGAAGCGGAAAGCGCCGAAGTCGCCCTGGAGTGCCTGGAAGCCGAGTCTCCCGACATCGTTCTTGCCGACCTGATGATGCCCAAGATGAGCGGCCTGGAGTTCCTGCCCCGCGTGAAAGAGATGTTGCCGCGCTGCGAGATCGCCATTATGACCGGCCACGGCTCCATCGAAACCGCGGTGCAGGCCATGAAGCTGGGCGCGTGCGACTACATCACCAAACCTTTCCGCGTCGAAGAACTCAAATTATTGCTGCAGCGCATGGAAGAGAAGTCGCGCCTGATCGCCGAGAACCAGTTCCTGCGCGACCAGGTCAACGCCGAGATGGAGCTCAGCGGCATTGTCGGCTCCTCCTCCAAGATTCGAGAAGTCATGCGCATGGTGGCGCGCCTCAAAGACACGCGGACTCCGGTGCTGATCTCCGGTGAAAGCGGCACCGGCAAGGAGTTGGTGGCGCGCGCTATTCATTATCGCGGCTCGTTCGCCAAGCGACCGTTTGTGGCCGTCGACTGCGGATCCCTGGTCCCCACTCTGATCGAGAGCGAGCTCTTCGGCTACGAAAGAGGCGCATTCACCGGAGCGATCAAATCCAAGGACGGGCTCTTTCAGGCAGCCCACGGCGGCACCATCTTTCTCGACGAGATCGGCGAGCTCTCCATGGAGATGCAGGCCAAACTGCTGCGCGTGCTTCAGGAAAAAGAAGTGCGTCCCGTGGGTAGCAACCAGAAGACCAAGGTGGATGTCCGCGTCATCGCCGCCACCAATCGCGATCTCGATACCGCCTACAAGGAAGGGCGCTTCCGCAAAGACCTCTACTTCCGGCTCAACGTGGTCACTCTGCATCTGCCGCCGCTGCGCGAGCGCAAGTCAGACATTTCTCCGCTGATTCACTATTTCCTGGACAAGTTCGTGCCGGAGCGCATCTTCAACGTCTCTCCCGCCGCCACCAAGTGCATGATGCAATACGATTGGCCGGGGAATGTGCGCGAACTGGAGAACTGCATCGAGCGCGCCGTAGCCTTGGGATCGCAAGACACCATCGACATCAACGACCTGCCGCCGGCGCTGCGCGAGCAGCCGGGCTGGACATCGGATCAGGAGCCCCTTCCCCTTGCGCCCTTATCGGGCGGTTCTTTGGCCGACACCGATCTGGAAGAACTGGAGCGCACCACCATTCAGCGGGTCTTCGAGCAGGTGAATGGCGACAAAGCGCTGGCGAGGAAGATGCTCGGCATCAGCCGCGCTACGCTCTACCGCAAGCTGAAGCGCTACAACATCGCCACGGCCCGCGACGTTTCCGCCGCACAGTAAGGTCTGTGTTGCGTAGCTTGGCCGTGAGACAGGGTTTCAGGGTGAGACGGTCATCCCCCAGGTTTAGTGAAGAGCCAGGATTTTTGTTAAGGAAATCAAAGACTTAGCAGGAACAGCTTTGGCGACCCCCGTGCATTAAGGTTTTCCGCTAAGGTGTGCGCGCGAACCAGCCGCTCAACTTGTGTTCCGGGCGGGCCGGGGGATTTTCAAAAAGGGAATCAAATCCGCTGGGTGGTGATCCGCCCTCCGGAGTGACGGGAGCCAAGGGCCCGGTGACGCGAGTCCCGGCCGGCTTTTCTCAAGCGATGACGACAACGACAACGGCGCAAATTTCCGCGGGTATCGCCGAATTCTGGCGTGTCGCCCGGCGCCTGTACACCATTTACGCCGAGCTGGATCGAACCTTTGAACTCGGCATGCCTTCTTGCCCCGAACTCCAGCAGAACGTCGACCGCTCTGAGCAGGAGGTGCTCGATCGGGTCCGGAAATGGTTTCAGGGCATCGACGCCAAGGTCCAGGTGTGGCAGCTGCGCCAGCTCCTGCAAAGCACTAACCTTCAGACCGAGGAAAACCTGCGCTACCTGATCATTCGCCACCTGGCCAAGGAACCCAAAGGCGAAGCCGATAAAGAAAAAATCGATTTCCTCCTGGTCCAGTATTTCGCCCACTGCGCGCCCCACATCGTCACGGAAAGCGACATTGCTCTGGACAGCGTGGCCAAGGTTCTGGAGCCCGCGTTAGGTGCCCGGCCTTCCACCTTCCCCGATTGGTCGGCGAGCCTGGACGAAAAGCTGACCAGGATGAATGCCTGCCGCAGCCTGGAAGAGTTGCAGGATTCCGGCGGGCTGCTTGAAGCTCGCGAGCTGAAAATCGGTTCCGGCGAGCACTACTTTGAGCCTTCGCTGCTGGTGGCCTTTACTCGATTCAATTTCTTGGCGCGCCGCGCCTTCTTCCGCGCCATGCACCTTGATCTGCACGCCATACGCGCTCTGGTCAATGAGCTGGAAAAGATGGGCTTTTCCTCGCTGGATTGCAGCGTAGCCGGCCTGTCGGCCAACGAGTCTCTGGAGCAGGTGCGCCACGTGATTCACCAGTGGAAGACGCCGTTTCGCGCTCCCTACACCGGAGGTTCGTCATTCCAGCAGCTGATTCACTTGCGCCTGGCTCTGCAGAACACGCTGGATAAAGCTCAGGGCAAACCCAAAAGCGCAAAGCCCAATGCTGCTGTTGCCGATGCTTCCGCAAAGAAGCCGGCCGCGGCAGGCAAGGTCGAACCGCCGCCGATTCCGGTGAAAGTTATTCCCGCGGATGCGCCGGCACCATCGGCAAAGAGCGCACCGGCCAAAACTGCTGCTTTTCCTCCGCCCCCCAAGCTTGCTGCCCCTGCTCCGCCGGCCGCAGCTCCCAAACCCGTCCCGGCATCAAGTCCCGCCGCCAGCGATGATCAGGACTATCTGCAGCGCTGCGTCGCCGATCTATCGGATCAGTTAGCGGCTATGCCGGCCAAACACGCTCCCACCGTCACTCCCATTCATCTTGGCGGATGCAAACTGCTGATCGCCAGCTGGGAGGCCGAGGCTTTCAGGGAAGATACCGCTGCGTCTCACGCGCTGCAACGCGCCGTCGGCGCCCGCACCATCCTTCACGTCTGCATGGAACGTCACAAGAAAAACGAACCCACCGACCTGTCCGCAGCCATGGACCTGGCTCAGCGCCAGGCGGAGGAAATCAAGGAACAGGTGGCGGCAGCGAAAGAGGCGAACAACATCGATTCCGCCGTAAACCTGGCTGCCACCGCCAAGCGCCTGCTGGCCCTGGTCGAAGAGGGTCGTAAGCTGCAAAAGTGACCTCCCCGCCGGCAGCGTTCCCCTCAATACGTCCCAAATCGGCGTCTCAAGATGAGATGGATATAGAGCCTGTCTCACCCAAATAAGACCGTGTCCGGATCACTGCCATCCATCTAACCCAATCAAAGGAAAAGGTTTACTAGAAATCATAATCCGCCCAGGCTGGCTCAAAAGCTGGCTTGCCAATTGCATTACTAAGAGTGGATTTTTGCGCGCCGAGGTCTGTCTGCTTGCACAAGATACTTATCGTCGACGATTCACCCGCCGAAGTGAGGCTGATGCAAGCACTCCTCGACAAGGCCGGATTCGCTTCTGTGGCGATTCATGATCCCACTCGTTTGGAGCAGACAATCGCCGCCGAGCAGCCCTGCCTGATTTTGCTGGACGTGGTCATGCCGCAGCGCAATGGCTTTCAGGCATGCCGCGACCTCAAGGGCAACGCCGACTACGCGCAGATTCCAGTGGTTCTGGTCACCTCCAAGAACAGCGAGAGTGACCGTTTCTGGGGAAAGCAGCAGGGAGCCGATGGCTACGTCGCCAAGCCGTTTACCGGCGACGATCTGGTGGGAACAGTGAGGAAGTTGGTCAAGAAGCAATAATGCCTGACCAGCGGCAACGAGGAAGAATGCCCGACGAACCACAAGAACTCGAACCGATGTCTCCGGAAGCCGAGCAACTGGAGCTTCTGCCCAAGGCGGAGCCGGAACGGCAATACTGCGTCTTCCGCACCGGGCGCGAGCGCTTCTGCTTCTCGGTGCTCGACGTAGACGAAGTTGTGGAGTGGCCGTCGCTCACCCGCGTGCCGCTGTCGCCGGCCTTCCTGATGGGGATCTTCAACCTTCGCGGTTCCATCGTCCCCGTGGTGGACATCGCCTTTACCGAAGGACGGCGCCCCGATCTTCCCCCCAAGCATGTGGTGGTGGCGCGGCTGAAGGCGCAGGGTGAGGAGAACGACCTGCGTATCGGCATCGCTGCCGACGAAGTGATTGGAACGTGCGCCAGCAGCCAACCGTTGCTGGTGGATGAGGCCCCGCAAGACGTGCCGCACTGCTGCGGCATGCTGCGCCATCAGCACGACCGGCTGGCGCTGGCTTTGGATTTGAAGAAACTGACGGAGACATTTCCTGTCCCGGTGATTTGATTCTTGGAGGAAGTTATGAAAGGTCGATTGGGTTCGGCCCTGTTCTTGTTAATCGTGATCGATGCAGCCGCCTTCCTGGCGGTGCTGATCCTGGCCTTTAAGGGCGGCCAGCAGGCGCACACGGCTGCCGGAATCACGGATCTCAGCGGGCTCAACTTGTCCATCCTGTTTGCCGCCGTGGTCGCGGCCGGGGCGAGCCTGTACACGTGGTTCAAGATCACCAACGGCGTGGTCGCGCCGGTGAAGAACCTGACGTCGTTCGCCGAACGTTTCGCGGCAGGCGATTACCGGGCGCGCGCTGCCGTCGAATCAAACGACGATTTCGGATTCATCGCCGAGAGCCTGAACCGCGCCGCGGAGAGCTCGTCTCGCGCCGTCTTCAACCAGGAGACGCAGGAAAGCCTGCAGAAGAGCGTGACCGAGTTCCTGACCATCGTCAGCCAGATCGCCCGCGGCGACCTTACGCTGCGCGGCCGCGTCACCAATGACGCGCTGGGCAACGTGGTGGACTCCGTCAACTACATGCTCGATAACTTCGTCAAGGTGCTGGAGCGCGTGCGCAAAGGCGCGGTCGACGTGCAGTCCAGCGCCAACGAGATTCTGATCGCGTCGGAAGAGATGTCCACCGGCGCCATCCAGCAGGACCAGGAAATCACCAATACCTCGTCGGCCGTGGAACAGCTCACGGTTTCGATGAAGCAGGTGTCGAACAACGCTGAAGCCAGCGCTGAAGCCGCGCGCCGCGCTCTCGACGCCGCCGAGCAGGGCAACCGCGCCGTGCGCGACACGCTGGAAGGCATGCAGCGCATCCGCTCTTCGGTGCAGGCCACCGCGAAGCGCATCAAGGCGCTCGGTGACCGCTCGCTGGAAATTTCCGAAATCGTCAACGTGATTAACGACATCACCGAGCAGACGAACCTGCTGGCTCTGAACGCAGCCATCGAAGCCGCCCGCGCCGGTGAAGCCGGCCGCGGTTTTGCCGTGGTTGCCGACGAAGTCCGCAAGCTGGCTGAACACTCGCGCAACGCCACCAAGGACATTGCCGCGCTGATCAAGGCCATCCAGGCGGAAACGAATGACGCTGTGGTGGTCATGGAAGAAGGCACCAAGGAAGTGGAAATCGGCGCCAAGCTGGCCGATTCCGCCGGCCGCGCCCTCGACGCCATCTCCACCGTCGTCCGCCAGTCGGCCGAACTGGTGCAGGAAATCTCGCTGGCCTCCAAGCAGCAGGTGCGCGGCACGGAAGGCGTGGCCAACGCCATGCAGATCATCTCCAACATTACCCGCCAGACCTCGCAGGGCGCGCGCCAGACCGCGCGCACCGTCGAGCAGATGGTGCATATGTCGGAACAGCTCAACGAAGCTCTCTCTCAATTCCGCGTTTCCAATGCAGCTCCCCCGGAACCGCGGCCGGAACTTGTTTCCGCTACTGCGGCAGCACGGCGCTAGACCGGCCGGTTTAGGAGAACCTAGGGATGGGTGGCATGGAAGTGACAGTCAGCGATCACGAGTTAAGCGAGATTCGCGGCCTGATTGAAACGCGCTCGGGAATCCTGTTCGACGATTCCCGCGAACGCTTCTTCGTGACCCGTGTGCGCGAGCACGCGGAGGCGCGAAGATTGTCGCACGGAACCGATCTGATCCGCCTCATCAAGAATTCCAACGTCGAGTTTGATTCTCTGCTGCAGCGCCTGCTCACCCAGGAGACCTCGTTCTTCCGCTATCCCGCGGCCTTCGAAGCGCTGGAAAAACGGGTCCTGCCGGAGATGCACATGAAGAAGTTCTGGGAGAGCCCGCGGTCGCTGCGCATCTGGAGCGCCGGCTGCGCCACCGGAGAAGAAGCTTTCTCCATCGCCATGACCGTGGCCGATGCCCTGGAATTCGCCGACGCCTGGAACATCCATATCCTTGCCACCGACATCAGCCGCCAGGCGCTGGAACACGCCGAGCACGGAGTGTACGACGCGCGCGAAGTGGAAGCCATGCCGCCGCGCCAGCGCGAGCAGTATTTTTCACGGTCCAACGGCCACTACGTGGTCAAGCCGCGCATTCGCAACATGGTCACCTTCGCGCCCATGAACCTGGCGCAAGTGGTGTACATGGGCAGGTTCGACTGCATTTTTTGCATGAACGTACTTATTTATTTTTCGCCGGAACGCCAGGCGCAGCTGATGCAGCGCTTTTATGAGTACCTGGAGCCGGGCGGCTATCTGTTTCTGGGACATGCCGAGTCCATCAGCAAGGCCGACGTCAAGTTTGATACCCACGTCTTTCGCGATACGCAGATTTACCAGAAGCCGGCCGCTTCGCGCGCCGGCGCCGTAGTCGAGGAGAAAGTTTGAACCAGAACGGCTCAGAGTTCGTTGGTGTTTTCCTGCAGGAGGCGTCGGAACGCCTTCAGTTCCTGCGGGAGTACGCCGGCATTCTTCAGGACGCCTATCCGCGCCCCGAAGATGTGGAGCGCCTGCATATCGCCGGCCACGCCCTGGCCGGTACCTCGGCTTCCTACGGATTCCCCTTGTTCTCGGAAGTGGCCGGCAAGCTGGCCCACATCTTCCAGTACGCGATGAATGCCGGCATCTCCGCTGAAGCCGCGGGGCCGCTGGTGGAGTTCATCTCGGAAGCCGTGGCTATGCTGGAGTCTGATCTGATCATGATCAGCGACAGCGGCGCCGAAGCCGTTGACGATATCAGCACCTTCAAGCAGCGTTTCCCGTTCGCCTTCCAGGCTTCGCGGCCCGCGCAGCCGGAAGAGCCGCCAGCCCGCGCGCCGGCGCAGGCTGAAGCCAAAGCCGAAGCCGGGGAATCTAGGGAAGTTCCGGAAGCTGCGGGCGCCGGAGAAGCGGCGCCGGTTGTCGTGGAAAAGAAGCCTGCCGCGGTTGCGCCCGAACCGGCTCCCGAGCCCATGCCTCAGGATGACCAGGTGCCGGCGGAGGTGCTGGAGTTCTTTGTTCCCGAAGCCGAAGAGCACCTGCAAGTGGTCACGCACTGCCTGCTCTCGCTTGAGACCAATCCCGGCCCTGAGCAGATTCACCGCCTGCTGCGCGCCATGCACACCATCAAGGGGTCGGCTGCGCAGGTTGGCCTGCACCGCATCTCGCATGTAGCCCACCGTGCCGAAGATCTGATCGGCCGGCTGCGCAACGGCGAATTGGAGCCCAGCGCCGAGATCATCGACATCTGCCTGGAGGCGGTTGACGTTCTCAAGAAATTCCTCTACCGCCAGTGGGCCGACGATGGCGAAATGCAGAAGGCCGTGCAGGCGTTGCTGGCCCGCATCGGACGTCTCGCGCCCGCGGAGAAAGAAGAAGACGAAGTCGCGACCGTGCCGGCCTCGCCTGCCGAGCCGCCGGCAGCTGCGAATCCGGCTACTGCTCTTGCGCCCGAAGTACTCGCTGCTCCGCCCGCTCCAGTTGCTCCGGCGTCCATGGCAGCTCACGCCGAAGGCCCGGGCCACCTGCTGGAACTCGAACTGGAAGACAAGAGCGCCGCCTCTGTCGTCGCTCCACCGCCTGCTGTCCTCGAAGCCAAAAAGCCGGAGCACGCCGAGAAGCCCTCCATCCTCGACAAGACCGACAAGAGCGAAGACGACACACGCAAAGAACCCGCGGCCATGCCGCAGTCGAAGTCGGTGCGCATCGCGCTGGACCGCCTGGACCGGATGATGAACGCGGTAGGCGAGCTGGTCATCAACCGTACTCGCATGCTCGGCCGCGTGGCCGAACTCGAGCGCCTGGCCGACGTGCTGAACTTCTCCAAGGCGCGCATGCAGGACAAGGTCGGCGAGTTCCAGGAAAAATACGAATTCAGCCGCATCGAGATCGCGCCGGCGCAGAACCCGGCCACCGGCGAAGCTTTCCCGCTGCGCGGCGGTTACTCCAGCTACTCGCACAGCTTCGACCACTCGCTGGCCGAGTTCAGCGAGCTGGAGATGGACCGCTATGACGATTTCAACATCCTCTCGCGGTCGCTGACGGAAATTTCCGCCGACATCAGCGAGGTGCTCACCCAACTCGATGGTTTTGTGCGCCGCGTGGATTCCGACATCGACGAGTTCACCAAGCTGGCCCACCGTCTGCAGGACGAAATCACGCAGGCGCGCATGGTGCCCATCGGCAACCTGTACACGCGCCTGTCGCGCACGGCGCGCGACGCGGCCAAAGCTGTCGGCAAAAAAGTGGAGCTGGCTCTCTCCGGCGCCGATACTGAACTGGACAACAACATCATCCAGCAGATCTCCGATCCTCTGATCCACCTGGTGCGCAACGCGGTGGCCCACGGCCTGGAACGCGAAGACGAGAGATACCAGACCGGCAAGAGCGACCACGGCAACGTTGCCGTGCGCGCCTACCATCGCGGCAACCATATTTATATCGAGGTCGAAGACGACGGGCGCGGCATCGATTACGAGAAAGTGCGCAGGACCGCGGTTGAAATCGGCGTGACCAGCCCCGAGGGCGCGGCCGCCATGACCGACGGCGACCTGCTCGACCTGCTCTTCCAGCCCGGCTTTTCCACCGCCCCGCGCAAGACCGAACTGGCTGGGCGCGGCGTGGGACTGGACGTGGTCCGGTCCAACCTGGCACTGCTCAACGGCGAGATCGAGGTCGAGACCGAAAAGAATCGCGGAACACGCTTTACGCTAAAAGTTCCGCTCACCCTGATCATCTCGCAGGCGCTCTTTGTCCGCTGCGGCAAGACCATGTTCGCCCTGCCGCTGTCCTTTGTGGAGGAGATTCGCCGCCTGAAGGTCGGTGAGGTCGAGGAAGTTGGCGGCAAGCTGCTGACCAAGGTTCGCGACATGGTCACCGAGGTCGTCCGCCTCGACAAGGCCATGGGACTGGAAGAGATTCAGCCCATCAACGGCTACTTCCGCATGGTGATCGTGAACGTCGCCGGGCGCCAGGTTGGCGTCGTGGTGGAGGACGTGGTGCGCAAAGACGAAATCGTGATCAAGAGCCTGGGCGAGTACCTGCGCAATTTGAAGCTGTTCCCGGGCGCGACTATCGCCCCCGACGGCAGCCTGATTCTCCTCATCGATGTTAATCGCCTCGTGGCCGGCGAAGCCATCGAGCATCGTCCGCTGATGACCAGCGCCAACGCGGCCCACGTGTTTGCACCTGGCTCGGAAGCCATCGCCCGCGGCTCCATTCCGCAGGGCGCTATCGATTTTGTCGCCGAAGAAAAAGTCGTGGTTCTGGCCGACGACTCCATCAGCGTGCGCAAGTTTGTCGGACGCATGCTGGAAAAGGCCGGCTATCGCGTACGCCTGGCCGCCGACGGACTGGAAGCGCTGGAGATCGCCTCCCAGACCAGGTGCGACCTCATTATCACCGACCTGGAGATGCCACGCACCAACGGTTACGAGTTGCTCGCGCACCTTCGCCAGGACGAAAAGTTGCGTCGCATTCCGGTCATGGTGGTGACCTCGCGCGCCGGCGCCAAGCATCGCGATCGCGCCATGAAAGAAGGCGCGATTGCCTTCATGACCAAGCCGGTTCAGGAAGAACCGTTCATAGCCGCGGTAGCGCGCCTGGTAGGCCCGGGAAAGGGATCTCTGGCAGATGTGCCGGCGGGAGCAGTGCAGTAATTCCATGAGCAAGCTGGCTGGAAAGAAAACTCGGGTGCTGATCGTGGATGACTCGGCCTTCATGCGCAAGGTCCTGCAGGGCATCGTCACGTCCGATCCTCAGCTCGAAGTGTGCGGTGAAGCTCGCGACGGCCGCGACGCCGTCACCCAGACCGAGATGCTGAAACCCGACGTCATCAGCATGGACATCAACATGCCGCACATGGACGGGTTGCAGGCCACGGAAGTGATCATGTCCAGCAATCCGCACCCCATCCTGATCGTGAGCTCGGAATCGCGCGAAGGCGCTGAAATCACGCTCAAGGCGCTGCAACTCGGCGCCATTGATTTCGTGGCCAAGCCCAGCGGCGGCGTGGACCTGGACATGAGCTCGGTGAAGGAAGAAATTTGCCGCAAACTCAAGGTCGCCGCCAAAGTTCGCGTGGTGCGCACCGCCACCCGGTCCAAAGTTCAGCATGATGTGGCTTCGTCGTTGCCGCGCTCCGAACCGTCGCCGCGGTCCTCGGACGAAAGACAGAACGGCCAAAACGGCCGTTCGTCGCTGGCTGCCGCCGTGCCCAAGGGAGCGACGAAGTTCCCCATCGTGGTGATCGCTTCATCCACCGGCGGCCCGGCCACACTGATGAAGTTTGTGCCGTACTTCCCCAAAGATTTCCCCGGCGCCGTGCTGCTGATCCAGCACATGCCCGGCAACTTCACCGACCAGTTCGGCAAGCAGCTTTCCGAAGTCTCGCAGATGAAGGTGAAGGAAGCAGAATCCGGCGAGATCATCGTTCCCGGACAGATCTATGTCTGCCCCGGATCGCACCACATGCGGGTATCGCCGACCGGAAGAATATCTCTTGACGATGGTCCGCGCATCAGCGGCTATCGTCCCTGCGCCGATCTCACCATGGAGAGTGCCGCCGAATATGCCGGCGCCATGACCATCGGCGTGATTCTGACAGGCATGGGCAATGACGGCTCCCGGGGCGCGCAGGCTGTCCGCAGCGCCGGCGGGCACACCATCGCCCAGGACGAAGCCACCGCGGTGATTTTCGGCATGCCCCAGGAAGCAATCAAGACCGGCGCCATCGACCAGGTGCTGGCAATTGAGTCGGTGTACCAGGCTATTGAGAAGAGGATTCTCTTCATCTTCGGCGCCGCCAAAGTGGGTGCGGTGTGAGAGATCAACGCCTGCCAACACGGCCGGGAGCGCACGAAGGCGTGATCTTGTTCCACGTGGGCGGGCAGAAGTTCGCCATCGCCGCCGGCAGCGTGAACGAGATTCGCAGCTGTGACGGCATGCACGACTTCAGCCTCAGCGGCGTGTCGGAACAGGTGGAGAAGCTGCGCTACACGCTGGAGCGCAATGGCACGACTTACTTTGTGGTCGACGCCGGCCGGCATTTCCGGCTGTCGCCGTCGACCGCGGGGCGCGTGCTGATCCTGCGCAACTCTGCGGCTGCGGTGCTGGTGGATTCCACCGACCGCATGGTGGACATTTACGCATTGCACGGGCTGCCCCGCGCCTTCACTGGGGAAGAGCGGGTGTGGTATCGCGGGCTCACGGTGATTGAGGACGAAGTAATCCCGGTAGTGAATGCGGGAGCGTTTTTGAGCAAGGCGGAGCAGGAGATCGTGCGCCGCGGGTTCGAGCGGCTGCAGGGAGTGGGTACGTTGTGACGGTTGAGCAGGACAACACGTACGTGCTGTTTCCGATGGGTGAAAAGCGTTTCGCTTTTCATGCATCGATGGTCGAGGAGCTGGCTCGTCCCGACCGCCTGCAGACCTTTCCCCATCGCACGCCGCTGCTCGCCGGAGTTCTGGTGAAGCGCGGCAAGATCGTCCCCGTGCTCGACGTTGCCCGGCTCCTGGTGGGGCCGCAGGCTCCGTCGCGGAAGTTCTATCTGATCACCAAGCGCAAACTCGATGCCGGCCGTGAATGGACTGCCATCCCGGTGACCGGAGAGTGCGAACTCGCCAATCTGTCGCCGGTTGCGGCGCAAGAGCCGCATCCGGATTACGTGACCGGATTGCTGATGGCGGGCGACGAGCCGGTGGAGATCGTGGATCTGGAGAAGCTGGTGGCGCAGGAGGCGACCGTATGAGTTCCTCCGTCGCCACTCCGGCCAAGATCCTGGTGATCGACGCCAACGTGTTTTTCGCTCGCCGCATTACCGAGGCCCTGAAGTTGGAAGGCTTCGAGGTAGTGCACAGCACCCAGACCGGCTACGCGCTCACCATGCTGGAGTACGACACGCCGTCGGTGATCCTGTGCTCGACTAGCCTGCGCGAGATCAGCGCTCATGAACTGCCGGCCCTCGTAAACGCCGACCCCAAGACGGCGCACATTCCCGTGATCGCCATGGGCGAGGGCGGCGACCAGGCGCTGATGGAAGCTTTCCGCTCCGGATGCGCCGACTACATCGACAAGCGCCTGGGACCGGAGCTGATTGCCTCGCAGGTGAAGACCTTCCTGCGCAGCAGCTCCGAAGGGTTCCAGCCGGTGCAGATGCTGGGATCGTCCGTTACAGCGATGAGCGGCAGCCTCTCTCACATGGATCTTCCCGGCGTGCTGCAGATGTTGGCCCACTCGCGGCAGTCGGGTTCGTTGTACATCAACGCCGGCTCGATCGATGGCATTGTGTTTTTCGAGGATGGAATTGTCACCCACGCTGAGTGCGGTGATCTGATTGGCGATGAGGCGGTTGTTGCCATCGTCAAGTATTGCAATACCGTTGAGGCTGGCTCCTACAAGTTTCTTCCCGGCGAGAGCGCGGGTACGCGCACGGTCCTGCGCTCAGCCACGGAACTCATGCTGGAGGCCCTGCGTGAAGTGGATGAGGCCGCCCAAGACGGGGCCGATGGAGGTTTTGCGCGATGAGCTCCACCCCTACTGTTTATTTCATTGACGACAGCGCGACCATGCGCGAAGTGATCAAGATCGCCTTCCGGCGGGAGAACATCAACGTGGTCGCCTGCCATGATGCGGCCACGGCCCTGAGCGAGATCGAAAAGACGCGGCCGGACATTGTTATCACTGACGTGATCATGCCCGACAAAGACGGCTACGATGTGTGCCAGTACATCAAGAGCCATCCCGACCTGGCCAAGACGCCGGTGGTGCTGATGTCGGGCGTCGTCAACCGCGCTGTCGCCGAGCGTGCCTTCGCTGTGAAGGCCGACGAACTGCTGCGCAAACCTTTTCAGCCCCAGGATCTGATCGCGCGCGTTAAGCACTTGCTCAAACCCGTTGGAGCTCCGGCCGCGACTCCCGCCGCCGCAGCGAGCGCCGCCGCGGCGTTGAGCAGCATCTTCGGTGGAACGCCGTCAACCCCGCGCGCCGCCGCGCCCATGCCGCCGCGACCCGTGGTAAACACGCCGCCTCCGGCAGTCAACGGCGGCCATCCGCCCGCAGGGCAATCCACGCAGGTGGCGACGGCTCCGCCGCCATCAGCGTCCGCAGCCGTGGCTGCTCCACCCGCGCCCGTTGCTCCTCTGGCCTCATCCGCGCCAGTGGCGCACCCTGCCGGCAAGGTCGGTACAAATGGGCACGATTCCAGGTTGAAATTCGAAGTCACGCGGCTGGAAAACCTGGTGAAGAAATTGCAGTCCGAACTGGAAGCCGAACGCGAATACTCGCGTTCGCTGGAAGCCCACATCAAGACTCTCCAGGATAGCTGAGACCAGAGGCCGGCTTACTTCAGCTGTGTCTTTGCGCTGGATTGCGCAGACTGGTCCATGCCCGCTCCGCGCTGGGCCTGCCCGGGAATCGTGACCGGAAGGCGTCCGTGAAAAGGAATCTCTCCGAACAGCGTCTTCACTGCCGCGGCTTCCGACGGTGCGGCGTTCGAATAAGCGCACATGTAATTCTCAATCGCCGGAAAATCACCCAGAAGGTAAGGCGAGCCAAAGCTGATCACCACCGTCTTGTCCGGCTTCGCCTGCAGAATGGATTGCAGCAGCACCGCGGTCGATTCCGGCATGGAGATGGTGTTCACGCCGATGGCGCCTTCTCGCCGCACCGCGCGCCCCGGGACCGGAATCAGGTAGATGGCGGCGATGACATTCTCCGCGGAGCTGACAGCGCTCTGGATCTCCGGCGTGCTGCCTTCAGCGATCCGCGGATCAATAAAGACGAAGCGTGCTTCCGGATAGCGCGCGCGAAGCTCGCGTTGTAGATGGCGGCCGTCGTCACTTCTTACGTCGTTGGCGAAGACCACGCACAGCAATTTGCTGCTCTCTTTCTGTACTGTGCCGTAAGCTGCAGAAGGGCCGGGCACTCGTTGCGGCTTCAATGGCAGCATGTGGCCGTTGTCGCGTACCAGGGTCATCGCGGAGTCGGCCACCTGCTGGGCCGCGGCCAGGTTCTCCGGGCTGGAGATGATCGTCGACAGCTTGCTGATGTCCACCTGGCTGGAGCGGTTCAATCCCACGCTGGCTTTCGCGCGCAGAATCTTGAGCACCGATTCGTCGATCTGCTTTTCCGGAATATCGCCTTTCCTCACGCCATCGAGCAGGCCCTTGTAAGCGCCGTCGAGATCGGCAAAGAGCAGCAGCACGTCGTTGCCGGCCTTGACCGTCTCCACAGCGGCTCGCCGCGCGGCGGCGTCACCGCCTTCCGGATAGACGCCGGTAAGCCCGCCCATGTCCATGGCGTCGGTGACCACCAGTCCGCGAAAGCCGAGTTCCTGTTTCAGCAATCCGGTTACCACCGGCGCAGAGTTGACTGCGACCTTGCCGGGGTTGGAATCCAGCGAGGGCACGGTTATATGAGCGACCATGACAGCGTCGGTGCCGGCGGCGATCGCGGCGCGGAACGGAGGAAAGTCCTGCCGCTCGATCTCCTCGCGAGTACGATTCACGGCAGCCAGGCCCAGGTGCGAATCGGTGGACGTGTCTCCGTGACCGGGGAAATGCTTCACCGCCGTCAGCAGTCCCGCACTGTGCGCGCCGCGAATGTAGGCGGTCACCAGTTCAGAAACCTGTGCCGGATCCTCACCAAAAGAGCGCGTGTTGATGACCGGATTCGCCGGGTTGGAATTCACGTCGCCAATCGGCATCAGGTTCCACTCCACTCCGATGGCCCGCGACTCTTCTCCCACCACGCGCCCGAACTCTTCCGCGAACTCCGCCTTGCCCGCAGCTCCGAAAGCCATGCTGTGTGGGAACATGGTGGCGCCGTTCAGCCGCATGGAGAGTCCGCGTTCGTAGTCGGCCGCAACCAGCAGGGGAACCTTGCACGTGCGCTGCAGATCGTTGATCAGCGCCGCCGCTTCATAAGGCTCGCTCTTGGAAAGGGAAGGCCCGTCGGCGGCCACCGTCAGCAGTACTGAGCCCAGATGGTAACGGTTGATCTCATCCAGCCACTTGAGGTAGTCGGGATTCTTGAGATTTACGAACTGGGGCATGATGATCCGGATCATGATCATCTGCCCGATCTTTTCTTCGAGCGATAGCTTCTTGAGCGTCGACTGCGCCCACTTTTCGCCGTTGCGATCCAGGTGAACAGGCCCGGGATGCTGAAACTCGCTGGGGGCCAGGGGAGCCGAAAATGCCAGCAGAAAGATACCGGCCAACGCGAACTTTTGCAACATGACAGCACGATAGCAGAAGGCCGCGAAATCCCGCCAACAATCCAGCACGATCGTTCAGCCGGCGGTGCAGGAACGGCCATTGACCTTTGAGAGTCGTTGCTAAGCGGTTTCCCCGGCATTCCCCGAGGTTTTGATCTGATACTCTTGGCTCGAACTCGCGGCCTGCGGGCCGCACGCGCCCATGCCACTCACTTGGACAGACTGGATCGTGATTGCGGCCTACCTCGCGATCAACCTTGCCGTCGGCATCTACTATCGGCGGCGCTCCGGCGGCAACACCGAAGAATTCTTTGTCTCCGGGCGCAACGTCTCCTGGTGGCTTGCGGGAACCTCGATGGTGGCGACCACCTTTGCCGCCGACACTCCGCTCTTTGTCAGCGGAGTTATTGCCACGCAGGGAATCGCGGGTAACTGGATCTGGTGGAGCTCCTGCCTCAGCGGGCTGATGACCGTCTTCTTCTTCGCCCGCTACTGGCGCCGTTCTGAAGTCTTGACCGACGTCGAACTCACAGAAATCCGCTACGGTGGCCGGCCGGCGGCATTTCTGCGTGGATTCAAAGCTGTTTACCTCGGCCTGGTGATGAACTGCCTGATCTTGGGCTGGGTCACCAACGCCATGGTGTCGATTATCGCTGTGCTGCTCGGACCTATCATGCCCGAAGGCAAGGTGGTGGAACTGACGCTGGGCAGCACCACGCTGCTGCACTACACGCTCGGCCCGCCCAGCCACACTGCTTTGCTGATCTGCATTCTGGTTCTGGTGCCTTTCACGGGAATCTACACCTCGATCGGCGGCTTGTGGGGCGTGCTGGTGACTGATCTCTTCCAGTTCATCCTCAAGATGGGCATGGTGATCGTGCTCGCCTGGGTAGCAGTAGCGAAAATCGGCGGAATGGCGGCCTTGAACCTGCGTTTGCGCATGGTCGGCGAAACCGCACATCGCAATGGGCTGAACACTGCCAATCCGCTCGCCTTCTTCCCTGACTTCAACCTCGGCTGGACCAGCAGCGCCATCTGGACTTTGCCGCTGCTGACTTTCGTGACCTATCTGGGCGTGCAGTGGTGGTCGGCGTGGTATCCGGGCGCCGAGCCCGGCGGCGGCGGCTACGTGGCCCAGCGCATGTTCTGTGCGCGTGATGAGAAGAACTCTCTCGGCGCGACTCTCTGGTTCAACATCGCCCATTACGCGCTTCGTCCCTGGCCGTGGATCATTACCGGGCTGGTAGCGCTGGCGGTGTACTCGCCCGCCGGAGGGCTGCATCCCGATCCGGCATTCGCCGCCAACCCGCAACAAGGCTACGTGATGGTGCTTCGCGATTATCTGCCACCCGCGCTGCGCGGCTTGATGATCGCTGCATTTCTGGCAGCCTTCATGTCCACTCTGGGAACACAGCTGAACTGGGGCGTCTCGTATCTGGTCAACGACTTCTACCGGCGCTTCCTGGTGCGCAGCAAGACGGAGCGCCACTACGTGGCCGCCGGACGCTGGCTCACCATCCTGCTGGTTCTGGTCAGCGGTTATGTCGCCGGCCAGTTGAGTTCTGTCGGCCAGGGCTGGCAGATCGTTCTCAACCTCGGCATGGGCACCGGCGCTGTCTACATACTGCGCTGGTACTGGTGGCGCATCAATGCCTGGAGTGAGATTGTGGCCATGGCTGTGGCTGCGGGCGTCACCATCATTTTGAGATTCATTACCTTTTCCGGAAACGACCCTGTGGTTTTCGCCAAGACCGCACTCACTACGGCGGGCTGCACGACGGTGGCCTGGTTGCTGGCGACCTTCCTGACTCCCGCGGAATCGGAGGAGAAACTGCTGGCGTTCTACCGGCGGGTGCGTCCTTCGGTTTACGGCTGGAAGAAAATCGCCGAGCTGGCGCCGGAGGTTCGGCAGATTCGCGACCTGGGAAGCAATACTCTGAACTGGATCATGGGCTGCGCGATGGTTTACTGCACCTTGTTCGGCATTGGCAAAATGGTGTTCGGGGATTGGACCAGCGGCGCGCTCCTGCTGCTGATTGCTGCTGCTGCGGGGTGGCTGATCTTTCGCGACCTGTCGCATCGCGGCTGGCAGACACTTTCGGGCGCCGAGCCGGTCGTAGACCCAAACGTAAGCCGCGGCAGTGCTGCGTCTCTTCGTTGAGGTCAGCTGCTTTCGCCTCATGATCAGTCTTTTTTCTTTTCCAGCGCTTTTCTTGCGCTCGCCAGTTCTTTCTGCCGGTCAGGGCCCACGCTGGGATACGAGAGCTTGAGTTCCTTGAGCGTCTCGATAATCACCGCGCTGACCGCGGCATGCATGAACCATTTGTGATCGGCAGGAACCACGAACCAGGGCGCTTCCGGCGTTGCCGTATTCCGGATCATATCTTCGTAGGCTGACATGTAGTCGTCCCAGCACTCGCGCTCGCGAACGTCAGCCTCGGAGAACTTCCAGTTCTTCTCCGGTTCTTCCAGGCGCGCGAGGAAACGCTCACGCTGCTCGGCCCTGGAAACGTTGAGAAAGAACTTTCGCACCACGACCCCGTTGCGCGTCAGGTAGCTCTCCAGGTTGCAAATGTCGTCGAACCGTTCCTTCCAGATGTCCTTCGTAACCAGTTTGGAGGGTAAGTGTTGTTTTGCCAGAAAGTCCTGATGCACGCGCACCACCAGCACCTCTTCATAATAAGACCGGTTGAAGATGCCGATTTTTCCTCGCGGCGGCAAGCGCCTGGTCGTGCGCCACAGGTAGTCGTGGTCCAGTTCCTCCGTCGATGGCTGTTTAAAGCTGGTGACCTCGCAGCCGGTGGGGTTCACGCCTGAAAACACGTGTTTGATGACACCGTCTTTGCCCGCGGCATCCATGGCCTGAAAGATGAGCAGCAGCGCCCATTGATCCTGCGCGTAGAGCTTGTCCTGCAGCTCCGCCATGGCAACAATGTGCTTGTCGATGAATTCAGTCGCCTTATCCTTGGCCAGAAGGTTCTTGGTATCGGCAGGATCAAAATCCCTCAGGCGAAACGATTTTCCGTGTTCCACGCGGAAAACGTCGGCGAGTTTGCTGGTTTTCTTGCCAATCTTCATGGCAAGGTTGTTTTACAGCAGGGGCGGTTCTGGAGCAAGTCGTTCGAACCTAAGCCACGCCGACCGGCGCTGCGTTCTTCTTGGGCAGGATTTCTCCCATGCGGCGAATCTGTGCGCCTACGCCGCGCAATTTTTCCTCGATTCGCTCGTAGCCGCGATCGATGTGGTACACGCGGTCAAGGATGGTCTCGCCGTCCGCTACCAGCGCCGCGATCACCAGTGAGGCTGACGCCCGCAGGTCGGAGCACTGCACGGCTGCTCCGCTCAGCGGCGTCTTCCCGTGAATCACCGCGCAGCTGCCCTCCACCTTGATGTTGGCCCCCATGCGCACCAGTTCCTGCGCGTGCATGAAGCGGTTTTCAAAAATGTTTTCCGTGACCGACGACGTTCCTTCAGCCTGCGTGGCCAGCGTCATGTACTGGGCCTGCATGTCGGTGGGGAAGCCGGGATATTCCTCGGTGCTGACGTCGGCCGCCCGTAACGAACCCGGGCTCACCACGCGTACCGACTCGCCGTTGCTGGCGATCTTCACGCCGCACTCGCGCAGCTTCTCCAGCAACGCTCCCATGTGGTTGGGATCGCAGTTGTTGACAATCAGATCGCCTCCCGCCAGCGCCCCGGCTATGACAAATGTGCCCGCCTCAATGCGGTCAGGAATGATCTTGTGCTTGGCGCCGCGCAGCTTGCTCACGCCCTGGATGCGAATCGTGGACTGGCCCGCGCCCTGAATCTTCGCGCCCATCTTGTTGAGCAGCGACGCCAGGTCGGCGACCTCAGGTTCGCGAGCGCAGTTTTCCATCACCGTCTCGCCCTCGGCCAGCGCCGCCGCCATCATCAGGTCTTCAGTGCCGGTGACCGTGATCTTTTCAAAAACGATATGCGCTCCGCGCAGCCTCTCCGCCGCGGCCTCAATGTACCCGTGCTCCTGGATGATGGTAGCGCCCAGTTTCTCCAGGCCTTTGATGTGCAGATCGATCGGCCGCGCGCCGATGGCGCACCCGCCGGGCAGGGAAACTCGCGCGCGCTTCATGCGCGCAACCAGCGGACCCAGCACCAGTGTGGACGCGCGCATGGTCTTCACCAGTTCGTAGGCCGCCTCGGGATTCACCAGTTGCCGGCAGCAGATGCTGGTGCGATGGTGCGCTCGCCCGTAGCCCAGCTCCACTTCGGCGCCCATGGAAACCAGCAGGTTGCGCTCGGTTTGAATGTCGCGCACGTCGGGTATGTTCTCCAGTACGACCGGCTCGTCGGTGAGGATGGCCGCCGCCATCGCCGGCAGCGCGGCATTCTTGGCTCCGCTCACGCGAATGGTCCCCACCAGGGGATTGCCGCCGCGAATTACGAATTTATCCATGCGACTCTCACCAAATGATACCTGTCCATTGTGGCCCCAGACCACCTGCGCCGGAGTGAGTTTTCTCAGATGACGCGCCGTGCCCACTGCGTTCCCTCCGTGCGAAAGGATATTCTAGATCACACGCTCGCCATTGCTCTTCGGATGTTTCCCTTAGCCTTCTTCAATCTTTCTTCCGCCTGCCGCCTGCTCACGCCGGTCTTCAACATGATGAGCGCCACTGGAACCTGGCCGCCGGCAGACTTCAGAGCGCTCTCGGACACTTCCGGCGCGACCCCCGCCGCCTGTTCCACAATGCTGCGGCCGCGAATGCGCAGTTTTTCATTGCGAGTGTGTACATTCACCATGAGATTGCCGTAAACGTACCCCAAACGCGCCATCGCCCCGGTGGTAAGCATGTTAAGTACCATCTTTTGCGCCGTCCCCGCTTTCATACGCGTGGATCCCGCAAGAGCTTCCGGCCCAACTTCGGTCACAATCTCGATTTCCGCCGTACGTCCAAGTTCAGATGCGGCGTTGGCCGTAACGGCAACCGTCCGGGCACCCTTTTTCCGCGCATACTCGACCGCCGCGATCGTGTACGGCGTGCGTCCGCTGGCCGCCACTCCGACGACAACGTCCTTCTTTCCCGGCCGCCGCTTGGCCATGTCCTTTCGGCCCATGGCGCGCGAATCTTCACTGCCTTCTGTAGCCCGCGTGAGCGCCTTCTCGCCGCCGGCCATCACATACTGCACAATTTTTGGATCAGTATTGAAGGTCGGCGGACACTCTGAAGCGTCCAGCGCGGCAATGCGCCCGCTCGTTCCCGCCCCCACGTAGATCAATCGGCCTCCGTTGAGAAGGGCCTCGGCAATCGCGTCGATGGCCATTGCAATCTGGGGCAACGCCTTTTCCACGGCGGCGGCAACTTTTTTGTCCTCATCATTAATGATGCGCGCGATTTCAAGAGCTGGCTTCGTGTCCAGCTCCTGCGAAGCCGGATTCCGGCGCTCGGTTCCGAGTTCTGCGATCTTCATATGCAAGCCGCTGGCCCCTGGCTCTTGCCCTGGCAGCTCACCGCCATGCCCGTCCCGGTAGTGCAGCCGGCCATCTTCACCCCAGCGCCTCGACCACTGCATCGTGAAACGCAGGGCGAATTGTTTTAATGCCTTGCGGGCTTCGGTCCGGCCAGGTGCGATTTGTTAGCAGCGTAACAGAGAGTTGCCGTTCCGGGTCGATCCATAATGAAGTTCCGGTAAAACCGAGGTGCCCGTACGATCGTGCAGAAAAATGTCTACCTGATTGAGACGGCGCTGAGGGTGTGTCCCATCCCAGCGCACGCGACGTGCCCGAAGGAGAGTTCTCGCGGTGCGTAAAAAGATCGACAGTGTGTGCCTTCAGCAACGGCGCTCCTCCGTTCAGCATGCATTGCGCGTAGCCGGCGACCTCAGCCGTGGCGGCAAAGACACCGGCATGTCCGGCCACTCCGCCCATTACCCAGGCGTTCTCGTCATTGACCTCGCCGCGGATAATCCTCTTGCGAAACGTCCGGTCGTCCTCCGTGGGCGGGATCATCGCTTGCCAGGATTGCGGTGGACTGAAGCCGATCGTCTTCAGGCCCAGGGGCGCAAAGATCTCGCGTGCCGCAAGCTGGTCGAGAGATGCGCCTGCCAGTTTCTCCAGGGCTTCACCCAGCAGGATGAAGCCTATATCGCTGTACTCGGCGCGGCTTCCCGGATCGGCCTCGAGCGGCGTCTCCATGGCTTGACGAATCAATTCCTCGCGCTTGGCCGCAGTTTCAAACAAACGTACGTAACCCGGCAGCCCCGAAGAATGGGTGAGCAGCATGCGCAGCGTGATGTGTTCTTTGCGAGAGTCGCTGTTGCGGAACCCGGGCAGCAAATCCATTAACTTTTGCTCCAGATGAAAGGTCCCTCGTTCGTAGAGCACCATGCAGATCGCCGTGGTGGAGACCACCTTGGTCAGCGAAGCCAGATCGTAAACCGTCTCCGGAGTGACAACGGCAGAGCTGCTCTCGTAGGTAAAGCGTCCCAGCCCCTTGAGCGCTACCAGCTTTCCGCGGTATGCAACCGCAACGGAAGCTCCCGGGAATGCCCGCTCGTCGATCCCTCTTTGCACGACGGCAAATGCTGCTTTGAATCGCTGGTCCTGGCCGGAAAGGTCACGGGGAAGCAGACTGTTGGTAACCTGGCTCAGATAAACCTCGGGTTGCTTTTGTTGTTGGTTTATAACACACTCAATCCAGAGATGAAATTTCCGCGGGCGACACTCCTTCAAAATCTTTTCCTGATCCTTAGCCTCATTCTTTTCGGATCGGCGCACGCGTCCGCGGCCAAGACAAAACCCAAGCCTAAGCCCGCTATTCCAAAAGAGACCGTCAACATGCCCGTTGTCGACGCGCTCATCCAGGAGCAGATCAACAGCGAGGTCATTACCGGCGCTGTGTTGGCCGTCGGACATGACGGCCATCTCGTCCACCAGAAGGCCTTCGGCTACCGCGCGGTGTCGCCGCGCCGGGAGCCGATGACGCTCGATACCGTCTTCGATCTCGCCTCTCTGACCAAAGTCGTAGCCACCGCGCCGAGTGTCATGCGCCTGGTGCAGTACGGCCAGGTTCGTCTCGAAGATCCGGTCGCGCGCCTCATCCCCGAGTTCGCCGCCAACGGCAAAGACACCATTAACATCCGCCAGCTCCTGACTCATTTCTCCGGACTCAAGCCTGATCTCGATCTTTCCGTTCCCTGGGAAGGCCGCGAAGCCGCCTTCCACATGGCCAACAACGAGAAGCTGCAGGCGCCGCAGGGATCGCAGTTCGTATACAGCGACATCAACTTCATCGTGCTGGGTGAACTCGTGGAGCGTCTCTCCGGAATGACGCTCGACAAATACGCTGACGCCCACATCTTTGAGCCCCTGGGAATGAAGCACACGCGCTTCGTGCCGCCGGCCGCATGGCGCGCGAAGATCGCCGAAACCCTGGGCATCAACAGTCACCAGCTTCTGCGAGGCACCGTCCAGGATCCCACCGCGCAGCGCATGGGAGGCGTGGCCGGCGATGCCGGCGTGTTCTCCACCGCCGGCGACCTCGCGCTGTACGCCCAGGCGCTGATCGATCGCAAGCGCATTCTCGCTCCCGACATCATTGAGAAAATGACTACGCCGCAGCAGCCGCCCAGCGCCGTGGAGGTTCGCGGCCTGGGCTGGGACATCGACTCCCCTTTCTCTTCCAATCGCGGCGCGCTTCTGCCCGTGGGATCGTTCGGCCACACCGGATTTACCGGCACCTCCATGTGGATCGATCCCTACACCAACACTTACATCATTCTGCTGACCAACTCCGTGCATCAGCGCTCCGGGCCGCTGCCCATGGTCTCGTTGCGCTCGCGTGTGGCCACCGCTGTGGCCGCCGCATTGAATCTTGACGTCACCTCGCCCAGCACCGAGAAATTTCTTTCCATCACCGGCTATAGCGAGCTTGCCGCTGCCGGCCACCACCTCGGCTCGCGCAACGGTCATGTGCTTACCGGCATCGATGTGCTCGAGCAGGCCAGCTTTGCCGCGCTCCAGCCGCAGACGCCCACGCCGGATCACGTTCCCACTTTTGGCCTGCTTACCAACCAGACCGGTATTGATGGCAAGGGCAATCGGACCATTGACGCGCTGGCTGCAGCCCCGGGAATCAAGCTGGCCGCCATCTTCAGCCCCGAGCACGGAATCTTCGGCACCCTGGATACTCTCAAAGTCGACAACGGTGTCGACACCGTGACCGGCATTCCCATCTACAGCATCTACGGCGGCACTGACGCCAAGAAGCGTCCGCCCATGGATGTCCTCAAGACCCTCGACGCCGTGCTGATCGATATGCAGGACGCCGGGGCCCGCTTTTACACTTACGAAACCACCGTCGGCTACATGCTGGAAGCCGCTGCTGAAGCCAACGTCGAGATCATCGTGCTCGACCGCCCCGACCCCGTTACCGGTTCGGTTGTCCAGGGACCGCTCTCCGACCCCGACAAAGAAAATTTCAACAACTACTATCCCGTACCCGTGCGCCACGGCATGACCCTGGGCGAGCTGGCCCAGTTTTTCAACGGCGAAAAAAAGATCGGCGCCCGCCTGCGTGTGATTCCCATGCAGGGCTGGCTGCGCGGCGACTGGTTCGACTCCACCGGAATCGTCTGGGTCAATCCCTCTCCTAATCTGCGCTCGGTGAACGAAGCCGCGCTCTACCCCGGCGTAGCCATGATCGAGGGAGCCAACGTCTCCGTCGGCCGCGGCACCGATACTCCGTTTGAAGTGGTGGGAGCGCCCTGGATCAAGCCACGCGAATTCGCCGACTACCTGAATTCGCGCCTGATCGCCGGGGTGCGCTTCGTTCCAGTTACCTTCACGCCCACCAGCGCGGCCTACTCGGGGCAAGTGTGCGGCGGCGTAAACCTGATCGTGACGGACCGTAACCTGCTCGATTCGCCGGAAATGGGCGTCGAGCTGGCCGCGGCGCTCAAAAAGCTTTATCCCGATAACTGGAAGCTCAAGTTCATCGCCGGCCTCCTGGCCAACCAGCGCATCTTCGATGCCATCTCCAACGGCGACGATCCTCGCAACATCGCTCAATCTTGGCAGGAAGATCTCAACAAGTTCCGGGAAACGCGGTCGCGGTATTTGTTGTATAGATGATGTATGGAAATACACGTCGGCACTTCGGGATGGTCGTATCCCACGTGGAAGCCCGCCTTCTATCCGGAGAAGCTGCCGTCGAAACGCTTTCTTGAGTTCTACGCGACTCAGCTCAACTCCGTCGAACTGAACGCGACATTTCGTCGCATGCCGACGGCCGGCGCTGTCGCTGGATGGCTGGCCGCCACTCCGCCCGACTTCCGCTTCGCCGCCAAGGCGCACCAGTCCATCACTCACATCAAGCGGCTTAAGAACGCCGACGAATCCTTGCGTTTTTTCCTGCGCAGTCTGGAACCTATGCGCCAGTCCGGCAAACTGGGCGCCGTCCTCCTGCAGGTGCCGCCGAATCTCAAGGCGGACACGGCCCTGCTCCAGGACTTCGTCCAGTTGTTGCCTCAGGCCTACCGCTTTGCTTTCGAGTTTCGCCATGAGACCTGGTTTAACGACTCTGTCTACGAGATTCTCAGGAAGAAAAACGTGGCTCTTTGCTGGGCGGAGAGCGAGAAGATCACGGCGCCGCGCGCCTCGACCGCCGGCTTTGTCTACTACCGTCTTCGTTGTCCCGAATACACGCCGGAGCAACTGCGCGCCCTGGCCGGGGAAGTCTCGACCCACGCCAAGGACAGTGAAGTCTTCGCATTCTTCAAGCACGAAGAAGAACCGGAGAGCGCGCTGAACGCCGTCAGCGTCGCCCGCATGTGCGGCATCGAACAGAAGCCGTTTGTCATGCCGGAAAAGAAGCGCGCCGCGAAGCAGGAAAAAACTGGTTAGCTTTGATCGGTCTCGCCGGTTTTTGATTCCGTGAGTCCTGCGCTTGGGCCAAAGATGCGGATGTTCTTCAGCAGAACGTCGCAGATGGCCAGACACGAATCGCGTGCGGTAATGTTGGCCGGGTTGCGGGGCGCGGCCGTAATGAGTGATGCCGCCCCATGCGCTGCCAGGAACAATGCAAAATTGGCCTGCACATAATCCTGCGGTTGCCCGCCGAATCGATGCGCGAACTGGTTGAGTGCCCAGCTTTGAATCTGGCGCGGACGCCCTTTGCCGAAAATCTCCGGCCATGCTGCGCCATAAAGCAACCGGTACTCCTGGGGGTGAGTCTCCGCAAAATGGAGATAGCGGCGGACGAATTCCTCCAGGCTCTCGCTCGAGGTCACCAATTTCACCAGCCGTTCTTCTACGCGCTGCGCGATCGCCAGGCACAGGGCTTCGCGGTCGCGGAACTTCTTGTAAACCGTGGTGGTGGTCGTCCCCGCCTGCTGGGCCACTCCGCGCAAAGTCAGGCCCTTTTCGCCCCGGGTCCGCCACAAGTTGTGGGCGGCGTCCAGGATGCGCTCCTGCAGGTGTTGATCGGCGGTCCGAGGCATGGCAATTAATTCCCGATTTTTTTATTGTACATTGTAAGACTAACAGTGTAGTATTAATCTCCTGTTAACAAATGCGGTACGTTGTCAGCTTTCGAGCGGTTTCCCCGGCTCGAAGTAGGGCCCTGGAAGGACGTCCCCGGCAGTAAAAAACACGCACGTTCCCCCTGCCTCGTCCTGAGCAAACCAAGCCTGGAGTAAGAGAAACATGCGGTATTATTTGCGGCGCACGGTTGCGCCTTTTTCCGCCACGCTGCCCTCGTCGGCGCCGTCCGGAAACAGGCTGTATAGGCGTTCAATTCTGTTGGCGACGCTCGCCCTGTGCTGCGGCCAAATCATCTTTCTAGCCCTCCGCTCTCTATCTGGTCGCTCTGCGCTTCTCTCCAATGTGGCGCAGGTCTTTCTGGGCAGCCTGGCCTCGTTGGCGGCTCTGGAAGCAGCCCGGCTGTCCAACCCTTTTGCCCGACGAGTCTGGCTGCGCGCTGCCCTGGCTATCGCCATTTATTCCGCTGGCCAGGCAATTCTGACGTATAGAATCGCCGTCCACGCCCCTTCCGCCGGCCCGTTCAGCACCGATATCATCTTCTTCTTCTGGATGCTCCCCATACTGGCCTCGGCGGTGATTGATTCCTCCGAGACCCCAGCCGGTTTTGACTGGGCCAGCGTCCTCGATTTCTTTCAACTGGCGCTGCTGGCAGTTGCTCTTCATTTGTCCGTCTTTGGCGATGCCGCGGGCTGGCACTCGCCGACCGAGCAGATGCTGCTTCTCAAGTGGAAAGGCCGCGCTCTGCGCGATTTGGTGATTCTGGCCTGCCTGTACGGACGAGCTTATGTCTCCAACCGCCAGATGACGCGCGGCCTCTTTCTTCGCCTCGGCGTGTTTTACCTGGCTTACAGCCTCGCCGACATCTTGTACCTCTACAGTGAAGCCAGCCGTCACATCCGGCCGGGCACGACGATGGATCTGTTGTGGTCCGCCCCGCGGGTTCTCCTGGTGGTGCTGGCGCTCAGCTGGAAGGGCCAGCCTGCTCAGGATCAGGTTCGCGCCGTCCCTAATTGGCGTCGTCGCTGCATGGTTCTTTATTGGGCGCCGGTGGTTGTGCCTCTGGGAGTGCTTGGGCTCGCCGCCAATGCACGCTCCTTTGCAACCAGCGATTGGGTAGCGCTGCTTGTGATTTCCTTTGTTATCGCCGCCATGCGGCTCCTGATCACTCAGTTTCGGCAGGGACAGGCCCTGGAGCAGGCCCACGCCAGCAACAACCTGCTTCATTCCGTGATTGAAGGCATCAGTGACGCCATCTATCTCAAAGACGCCGACGGCCATTATCAATTGATCAATTCCGCCGGTGCCTCCTATCTCGGACTTAAGCCTGAAGACGTCATCGGCAAGACCGATGCCGATCTGTTTTCTCCGGCCACCGTAGCCTTTATCCGCCGCAGTGACCAGGAGATGCTTCGCTCCGGCCGTCCGGTCAAGGTTGAAGAAACCCTCGAAGCGGCCGGCAAGACGCGCACTATTCTTTCCACCAAGAACCCGTATCGCGATCCCCAGGGACGGTTGGGCGGCGTGCTCGGTGTGGCCGTCGATATCACTCATCACCGCGTCATGGAAGAGCAGTTGCGCCGCGCGCAGCGCATGGAGTCCATCGGTACCTTCTCCGGCGGAATTGCGCACGACTTTAACAATCTGCTTACCGTGATCAAAGGCTATAGCCAGCTTGCGTTGGCCGAGCCTCGGGCACTGGTCCAGGAGACGCGCGAGTACGTTGAACAGATTGAAAAGGCCACCGGCCGCGCTGCCTCCCTGATCAGCCAGTTGCTGGCCTTCAGCCGCCGCCAGGTTCTCAAGCCGCGGGTCATCAGCCTCAACCAGACGGTGGCCAACATTCAGGCCATGCTCTCCCGGCTGATCGGGCGGGACATCGAGATCGAAACCCGTCTCGCCGGCGATCTGGGCGCTGTGAAAGCCGATCCCGGGCAGATGGAACAGATTTTGATGAATCTGGCTGCGAATGCTCGCGATGCCATGCCGTCGGGCGGCAAGCTGGTGGTGGAGACGGCCAATGTTCTGCTGCATAGCGATCTGGCCGGTTCGTATGTCCTCCCGGCGGGCGACTACGTTGTGCTCCGCGTCAGCGACAACGGAGCCGGCATGGATGCGCAAACCCAGGCGCGCATCTTCGAGCCGTTTTTCACCACCAAACCGGCAGGCAAGGGAACCGGCCTGGGTCTGGCTACCGTCTATGGCATCGTCAAACAGAGCGGCGGTCATATCAGCGTCGAGAGCCATCCCGAGGTCGGAACCACCTTCCGCATTTATCTTCCCCGTGTTCACCAGCCTCTGGATCTCACAATGCAAATGTTGCCCAGGACGATCGGGAGAACTGCGGGACGAACTGTTCTGGTTGTCGATGATGACCAGCAGGTCTGCCGGCTGGCGGTCACTATTCTCAGCAAAGCCGGCTACACCGTGCTGCAGGCCTGTGGGCCGCAGGAAGCAGAACGTGTTGCTGCCGGCCATCCCACCGCCATCGATTTGCTGCTGGCTGATGTCATCATGCCCGGCGGTGGTGGCCGTGAGGCCGCGCGCCGCGTTCATTCCGTCCGCCCCACCGTCCCCGTTCTCTTCATGTCCGGGCATGCCGGCGACACCATCGTTAATCATGGCATCGCCGAGCAGACCGCCGCTTTGCTGCAGAAGCCTTTTTCCCCCGACCTGCTGGTTCAGCGAGTTAAGGAAGCCATTGCGCAGGGCCCCCGGAAGGCGGTTCTGCAGATTGTCTGACCGGCCGGGCACGCCGGCTGACAGCAAGGAAGAGCAAGACGTTTTATGTGTACGAGCGCGAAAAAACTGGAAGGAAACTGATAAAGGAGTTGAGCAGTGAAGAAAGGCAGTAATCCCCAAGTTCGTGAGCAGTCGCAAATCGTCCGCGTGGAATATACCGACGTAACCCTGGCCGACCGCAGCCTGGCCTGGAGAGTCTTCTCCGACTTCCGGCGCTGGCGCAAGTTCTCCGACATCTACGGTGAGATTCGCTGGTTCACCGGCAAGCCCTGGAAAGCCGGCAGCCGCATGCGCATCGATCTCGTTCGCCCCGTCAAGACCAGCGTTGACCACGTCATTACCGTGAGCCGTCCCGGCGAATGTGTCGCGTGGATCGATCATTTTCTGGGCAATACCATGGAGCAGTGGGTTACCTTCAGCCCTCAGCCGGACGGCACTACCTGCGTCCACACTTGGGCCGAGGTGACGGGCGCTACTTCCCTCATCGGCGGGCAGAACTTCGGAGAGATGCTCAAAAACTTCATCGAGCTCTGGTACAGCCGCTTTTGCCAGGAGTGCAACCGCATGCACGAACGCGAGTACGCTATCTGGTAGCCACTTCAGCGTAATTCCGCCCATGCTTCGCCGAGCAGGGACGCTTGGCCATCGCCAGGCGTCTTTCTGCCGCTCGCCAACTACCGGCAAAATAAGGTTGACGAGCGAGCGCCTTCGCAGTCTAAAATCCGGCCTCGTATGCGCCGGCTGATCTTCAATCTCCACCTCTACACTGCTTTGGCGGCCGCGGCCTTCGTGCTTTTGATGGGCCTCACCGGCAGTATCATGGCTTTTGAGCCGGAGATCGACCGCTTTCTGCACCGCCGGATCGCCTATGTTCAGCCGGAACCCGGAGATCTTTCTCTGGCGGAGATCGGAGCTATCGTTAACGGAGCTTTTCCCGGGGATAGAATTTTCGCCTACTACCTGTCGCCGTCCCCAAATCTTTCCTGTCAAGTTGTCCTGGAGAACAGCGGGACGGTCTACATCAACCAACACACCGGAAAGATTCTCGGCGTCCGCCCTGACCAGCTCGAGTTTCTCGACCTCGTACACCAGTTGCACATTCGTCTTGCCTGGCGTCACGACGGCGATCCCGGCAAAAGGATCATGAGCTGGGCCGCTGTGGCCATGCTGCTTCTGCTCCTCTCCGGTCTTTACCTGTGGTGGCCCGTGAAGCGCTTTGTCATCACCAAAGGCGCTGCCGGCCGGCGCTGGTGGTTTGACCTGCATAATAGTGTCGGCATCTTTTCGTTTGTCTTTCTGCTGGTTTTGACGATCACCGGAATCTCGATCGGATTTGAGCAAACCAGCAATCCGCTCTTCTACAAGCTGACCGGCTCCCAACCTTCGCCCCAACCCCGAATTCCATCTCCACCTCCAGCGGCCACGCCGATCCCCATGGGCCAGGCAGTTGAAATCGCGCGCAAGGCGGTGCCCGGCGCTGCGGCCTTTGCCCTGATTGTCCCCAACCCGACGGGTGCTTATCGCGTTCTCATGCGCTTTCCCGAAGACCGCACGCCGGGCGGACGCAGCCGCGTGCTCGTCGACCAGTACACCGGACAAGTTCTGTTCGCCGAAGGCTCCCGCACGGCTCCAGGCGGTGCTCGTGTCACCATCGCCAACCGCGCGATCCATACCGGCGACATCTTCGGCCTTCCCAGCAAGGCCGTCATGTCGCTGGCCAGTCTCATGCTGGTGCTGCAGGCGTGCAGTGGCCTCGTGATGTGGTGGAAGCGAACCCGCGCCAAGCGTGACGTCTCCCCCGTTGCCAAACAGGGAGTTTCTTAGTTCGCTTAACCTCCCGCGCCATTGGCCGCTCGTTCTGGAATCCTCACGGCTATTCCTCTTGCCCGCGACAAGAGGCATACTGGGATCATGAACGATGGGTCCCAGCGCCTGGTCGGCAACTTTCTCGACTACCTGAAGGTCGAAAAGGGCCTTGCTCCATTGACCGTGGCGGCCTATCAGTCTGACCTGGTGCAATTCAGCGAATTCCTGCATGGCCGGCGCCGGGAGCTGCTCGACGCCCGCCGCGAAGATGTCCGCGGCTTTCTCAGCCAGCTGTTTGCTAACGGCGTTCGCGACCGCTCGGTGGCGCGCAAGCTTTCCGCTCTGCGCCATTTCTACAAGCATCTTCTCGTCGACCGCGTCCTCAAACACGATCCGACGCTTGAGATCGATTCTCCCCGGCAATGGAAGGTCCTCCCCAAGGCCCTGGCCTCGAGCGAGATCGCCGAAATGCTGCAGCCTAAGACTCACTCGCCGGCTGTGGATCCGGAAACCGCCGCGGCCATGAACCTGCGCGATCGCGCGCTGATCGAAGTCCTGTACGCCGCCGGCCTGCGCGTTTCTGAGATCGTCAACGTCAGGTTGGAAGACCTGAAGCTGGAACTCGGACATATGCTGGTCCGCGGCAAGGGCGACAAAGAACGCCTGGTTCCGCTGGGCCGCGAAGCTCAACAGGCATTGCGCGGCTACATGGAACAAGGCCGCCCGCGCCTTCTCCGCGGCAAAATCTCTCCCTTGCTCTTCGTCGGACGCCACGGTTCGCGCCTGACCCGCCAGCGCGTCTGGCAGCTTGTGAGCGCAGCCTCTGCTTCCGGACGTCATGCCAGTCCGCACATGCTCCGTCACAGCCTGGCCACGCACATGGTGGAAAACGGCGCCGACCTGCGTACCGTGCAGACCATCCTCGGCCATGCCGACATCTCGACCACCCAGGTTTACACCCATGTCGCTCTCGATCGCCTCAAGACCGTGCATCGCAACTTCCATCCCCGCGGCAAGAGCAGGAAAGCCCCGGTGCGGAGCGAGTCATGAAGTCCGAGCCGCAAGCCGTCAATCCTGAAGTCGCCAGAGGTGTTAAAAAGTTCCTGCAATCCCTCTCCGCCGAACGCCACGCCTCACCCCACACCCTTCGCGCCTACAGCAACGAACTCACGCGCTTTGCCGAATATCTCGGACCCGAGCTCCGCTGGCGCGATGTCGATCACGTCTCGATCCGCGGCTTTCTTTCGCATCTTCATTCGGGAGACCTGAGCAAGGTCTCGGTCGCGCGCGCTTTGGCTGCTATTCGTTCCCTCTTCAAGTGGCTGGCGCGTGAGGGCATCGTGCGCCAGAATCCGGCCAAGCTGGTGGCGACGCCCAGGCTGCCCAAAAAGCTCCCTCGCGTGCCCACGGTGGAAGAGATCAACACTCTCCTCGACGCCAGAATGCCCGATACCGCGGCCTTTCCCGAGCGCGATCGCGCCATCTTCGAGCTCCTCTATGGCTGCGGCCTGCGCAACTCCGAACTGGTGGGCATCGAACTCGGCGACATCGAGGATGCCAACGGTGTCATACTGGTTCGCGGCAAGGGAAAGAAGCAGCGCTACGTTCCCCTGGAAGGCGCCGCTCTGGACGCCCTGCAGGCTTACCGTCAGGCGCGGCGCCTGCTCCTCGCAGAAGCCGGAAAGAATACCCAACGGCTGTTCATCAACCGCCGTGGCGGTTCCCTGACCACGCGCAGCGTGGGCCGCATCGTCAAGCACATTGCCATCGCCTGCGGACTCCCCCCTGACCTTCATCCCCACACCTTGCGCCACGCCTTCGGCACTCACATGCTCAGCGAAGGCGCCGACCTCCGCGCCATCCAGGAGCTTCTCGGCCACGAACGCCTCTCCACCACCCAGAAGTACACCCAGCTTTCTATGACTCAGGTGATGGAAGTCTATGACCGCACTCATCCGCGCGCGAAATAGCCGGGCTAAAACCCAAAGCCCTCGTCGGTTTGTCGCTTTTTTCACTGAAAACTCGCCCCAAACTGGCTCGATTTTTCTGCTCGATTCCGTCCGCGCATCAGCGTTAACTCCTTTGTTGTCAGATAATGCGATCACCACACACCAAAACACCCCTGCGCACCACCCCCCACCCCCCGGTTTCAATCCATTTCAATCCACTTCAATCCAAGTCAAGCCAGAAATGCATAATCACTTTCAAAATGCAGCGCTCCGTGTCGTCATGAGTCCAGTTGGCCCAATTTTAGAACTATAAAAGTATACTATCACGTTGAGATAACTAAACGATAATGTCAAGAGAATAAAAACATTAAGAAGTCCGGCCCCCCTCGCATGAGTACTCCAGTACCCAGTTATGGGTCCATTAGAACTTCATAATCAAGGGTTTGTGACTAACGTAAGTTGTGGGCGCCGCCCCTCTTCTCCGAAAATCGTACTAATCGATCCGGACGATGGCCCTAGGTAACCCGGACGGAACTAAAGCAACCCAGAGGAGAGGACGATAATGAAGAGGCTCTTGAACACCCTAGTGGTGGTGATCGCGATATGCGCGCTCTCTACCGCGGCTTTTGCGGGAACGCAAGCCACCAACACCAACACCGTTTCACCCACACTGCAGATCTCGGCGACCATTCAGAAAGCCGTGCAGCTGACTCTGAGCACCGGCACCGCGGCCATCGCGTCGCATTGCGCCGTTGCTCCCGGAGGCAATCCGCCGGACTACACCATGGACTTCGGCAACGTCGACGCCCTGGGCATCAACGCCGGCAACTGCAACAAGTTTGCTCCGGCCACGCCCGGCACCAGCAACGCTGTTTACTGGTCGGACTATAACCTGACTCCGATCTACACCAGCCAGTCGGGCACGTCGGCTTCTTCGATCACGGCTTACGTGTCGACGAATTTCGCCAACGGCAACATCGGCATCGTTCGCTCGTCCACGGCGAACTCCAGTGCGATTCCCGCCGGCGTGGCTTCTTTTGCCAATATGTCCACCGCTGTCGGCGCGCAGGACACCATCGCCAACGCGGCTGACATGACGGCTGCCGGAAACGGCGGCACGCTGACCCGCTTCATCGGCGTCTCCGTGGCCCCCACCAACGGCGCCGGTCTGGCCGGTGCGACCTCGGCGACGGTCACCTTCACGATGACAATCAACTAACTCGAAGGCGTTACCTCTCCCTGCACGTAAGGGAAGGCCATGGATCGCTGTGATGATGAGGAAGGACCGGATCGAATGCGCTTCGCTCACATTCCGCCCCGATGCTCGACGTCGGGGCGCAGTGTGTGAGGGGAAACACGCGTCTGTTCGGGCCGCCCTCGTCATCCTGATTCTGGCCGCCCTCGCTTGCCCCGCCCGGGCAAGCATTTTTTTTGATCTCACCACGGCGCCCACCGGTGTAACCATTAGCGGTGGCGCCCTGAATGTGTACGCCACTTCCTTCGGGACCATGAACGCCCTCGCCATCGGCACTCCGGCGACCGGCGTCACCGCCGTTCCCCTCAGCAATGGCACCCTGTACCTGACCACCTACAGTCTGTTGGTTCACGGCGGTATTCCCGGTAACCACAACGTCCGCGTCACCGGCTATGTAAGCACCAATTTTGCCCATCCCTCCGCCCTGATTGTTGAGAGCTGCCCCAGCACTTCATCCTGCAACGCCTCTGGGCAGTTCTCGGTCATGTCCACCAGCTTAGCCGCGCAAACTGCGGTCATTCCCGCGCCCGGCGTGGCCAAGGGCACGACTTCGACTGCCGGCCTCGCAATCTTTGTGCCTGACAACAATGGCGCAACTGCGTTCTCCGGCACTGATACTGCAACCGTCACCCTCACCCTGATCGACGTCACCACCAATCTGGTCCTCGAGGTTGACACGCTCTCGCTGAACAATCCCAACGAAACGCTTCAGACAGCCGTCCAACTTACGCTCGGCACCGCGCCCGGGGGCCTGACTGTGACTACGGCGACCGACTATTCCATGGCTTTCGGTAACGTCAACGGCTTGGGCATCGGCGCAACTCTGCCCACTTTGGCTGCCCCCGGCGGCATCGTCTACCGCACGCCATACCTTCTGAATCCGGCCTTTAACGATTTCACTTCCACCACGGCCACCATCAGCGTCTATGTCAGCTCCAACTTTGCTCACCCCGCCATTCTTAAGCCGGAAGATGCGGCGGCAAATGCCGGGCCGTACACCGCGATCTCCACCAACTTCAGCGCTCCAACGCAGATCACCGCCGCCGCCGGCGATCGCAACTCCATTACCCGCTATCTCGGCTTGTATGTAGCCAATACCAGTGGTCCAACTTCGTTTGCCGGAACTGATTCGGCCACACTCACTTTCACCATGACGGTGCCCTAGGAAATGAAAACCCGCAATCTCCAATTCGCAATGCTGCTCGTGGTCCTGATGACCTGTTCGTCCGCGCTCAACGCCCAGTCCCTGGGCTTGGCGCCGGCGCAGGTGGTGCAGACCTTCAAGCCGGGCGTGCCTTTTGAGTTCGAACTCTCCACCGTCAACAATGGCGGCACACCGGTTGAGATGAGCGTCCAGATCACCGACCTCTGGTACGACGAGAAAAATGAAAAGACCTTCGGCACTCCTGGAAGCTCGCCGCGTTCCGCCGCCAATTGGATTCAGTTTGTGCCTGAGCACTTCGACGTTCCCTCCGGCGGCACGCAGAAGATGAAGGCCGTCGTCACTCCGCCGCCTGACGCCAAGGGCGGCTACTACGCTGTCTTGTTCGTGCAGTCCAAGCCGCAGCTGAGCTTCGATCACACCAAAGACGGCAAGACCGTCTTCACCAACATGCGCCTGGGTTGCCTCGTCCTGCTGACTGCGGAGAAGAGCGAGCGGTACAAGGTGCAGGTGGATAACCTCAAGCTGGTTCCTCCCACCGCCGGCCACGGTCTCGATCTGAGTTTCGAAGTCGTCAACGACAGCAACGTGCATATCTTCCCCTTGCCCCGGCTGGCCATCCTCGATTCCACCCACAAGCTCGTGGCCAAAGCCGAAAGCGAGGAGAAAAGATTCCTCCCCGGGCAGCGTGATCTCATGCACGTGGGCTGGTCGGGCAGCTTGCCGCCCGGGAAGTACACTGCGCTACTGACCGTGGCTTATGGCGAGGACAGGATTGAAACCCAGCAACTCCCCTTCACCGTGGGAGCGCAATAGTTGCAGAGATGACGTTCGCAGCCAAATTCGCGAGAAGCAGAGTTGCAGCCGCCGTGCTGTTCTGCCTCTTCCTGTCCGGCCCGCGCGGCTGGGGCCAGGCTGCGTCGAGCGAGGTCCCCTCGCTGGTCGAGATCTACTGGAAGAGCTCGCGCACCGTCGCGGTTCCCGGGATCAGCAACATCATCGTGCTCGACCAGGAAATAGCCCGCGCCGAAACTGGAGCTGATACCGTTGAGTTCTTCGGCCTTGCCCGCGGCGAGACCGTTGCCCTGGGCTACATCGGCGACAACCCGGTGAGCATACGCGTTCGCGTTATGGAGCGGCCCACCATTCCTGTCTCGCCGTCTTTGTTGCGCCGTCGCGATGAGATGGTGCAGGGAAGCTTCAGCTCCAACGTGCAGGTCGCCGACGTGGGCGGAACCCGCACTATCGCCGTGGTGAATGGCTTCTCCTGGGCGCAGCCCATCGATCGCGACAGTCGCTTTGAATTCAACAGCCAGATGGAAGACAACACCGTCACCGGCGGCCACGTCTTCAACGTCCGCCAGGCCACCGCTCTCTACCATTCTCCCGATTTGGATGTTCGCGGCCTCGATTTCAACGTGAGCCTCACCGGCGACGGTGTGCAGCACTTCACCAGCCCTTTCGCTACCTCTGACATGCTGCAGATTCGCGGCGGCGGCCTCGCTCTTCGCGACGGCGATAACCAGTACTCGCTTTACGCCGGTACCACCATTCCTTATTACTTCCTGACCCTGGGCTCCACTCGCGACGTCGCCGGCTTTTCCTTTCAGCGCAAGGAAACGGCGGCCATCGGGATCTTTACCAACACCGCCTACATCAACGCTCCCCTGGATTTTCTTGGACTCGGGTTCGGACGGCGCAACAACGTCATGCAGACCGCGGGTCTGACCTTCATGCCCAACCAGGCATGGGCGGCGCAGATGATCGGTGGAGTCAGTAATCGCGGCGGCATGGGACGCGCGGAACTCGCCTACAACGGTCATCGAGCTTCGTTCTATGCTTCCGGCGCCATGTCCTCCGCGCTGTTTCCTCTGAACCAGATCGAGTCCATCCTCTCCGGAACCTCGTCCTTCAAGGGCGGCTTCACCTACCGCAGCTCTGACCGCATCACGGAATATCTCAGCTACCAGCACACCATCACCAAGGCCTTGACCGGAATTCTTCGTGACGGCAGCTCTGACTACCTCAGCCCCGGCGTCTCCGCCCGGGTTTCCGGCAGTGAAGACTTCAGCTTCAGCTACATTTACAGCCGCAACAGCGGCGCTTTCAGCAGCGTGCCGTCCACCGGAAATCGCGCCGACTTCAACTGGCATTCGCAGCTCAGCCCGCGCGTCTCCAACTCCGCGCAGATAACCGCCGGTTCGCTGCAGGACCCGCTGCAGTTGAATTCCCAGGACCAGTTTTCCTTGCGCGACTCGCTCTCTTTCCCCGTGATCGGCGGCAGCCTGACCGCGTCGTTTGCCTGGGACCGCACCAACCCCTCGCTGGTGGAAAAGCTCAACGCCGAACTGGTGCTGCTCTCGCCGGCCCTCCAGAATCTCTTTTTGAGCGATCCGGTCTCCTTCGTCAACTCTTCAAACTTGCCCCCGGAAATCCGCGCCCTGCTGAATGCGCAGCAGCCGATAAGCATGGCGGTTTCCTGCACCGGACAATTACGCCTCGCCAACCGTTTAAGCCTGAATCCCAGCGCCTCCTTTGCGAGAATCTCCAACGGCACCACCGAATCCTGGACCCCGTTCGTGGGCTACGGCCTCAACTATCAGGTCACGCCGTCATTCCAGCTCAACTCCGGCCTGAACAGCGTTTGGGTCTACACCAGTTCGCTCACCCAGCCCCAGCGCACCACTATTTTTTCTGCGGGCTTCGTCAAGCGCTTCATCACCATGCCGGCTACGTTCGTACCCGGCCGCGGCCGGCGCATGATCCAGGGCCGCGTTTTTCGCGACAACAAAATCAAAGGCGTCTTTAGCGCCGGCGACAAAGGCTTCGAGGGCCTTCGCGTTCGCCTCGATACCGGTGAAGTGGATGTCACCGACGAGCTGGGACGCTACAGGTTTTTGGACGTTGAGCCGGGCGAGCATGAAGTCACTCTGGATCTGACCCAGTTCCGCGAGCCCGTCCGCATGACCACGCGCAGCCGCGTCACCGTGGACCTGATCCGCGACCGCGTCGCCATCGCCGATTTCGGCGTGGTGAACTTTGCCCGCTTGATGGGAAACATCTACAACGATCTGCGCTTTGAAGGCCGCCGCCAGCCTGATGCCAAAGGTCTGCCCGAGGTGCGCCTGACGCTGGAAAACTCGCGCGAGAAACGCGTAATCACCACCAACGGAAGCGGCGACTTCGAGGCTGCCGACGTGCCTCCCGGCTATTACACCCTTACCATCGATCCTGCGTCCCTGCCCGCTAACTACGTTGTCGCGGGTGATCCCGCGCACGTGCACGTCACTCCGGTTTCAACGGTGGTGCAGGACATTTCTGTCCGCGCCCTGCGCTCTGTTGCCGGTCGTGTCATGCTCAAGGTTGCCGGCGATCCCGCCGGCTCCGGCAAACTCAAGGTTAACGGCGTTCCCCAATCGAATCGTCAGTCGAACGGGCGTCGCGCGGGTCAGGCTGCCGGCCAGGCTGGCGGAGAACAAACTTGGGCCGGAGCCAACGCCGGCGAGGCAAAGCTCGTGCCTATGGCGGGAATCCAGATCACTGCCGGCTTCGGCGTGGTGAAGACGGACGAGGACGGAAACTTCCTGTTGCGCGATCTGCCCGCCGGCGACGTCACTATTTCTCTCGTTCCGCTTCGCCCGCTTCCCGACGGCATGAAGGTTCCCAGCGGGACGGTTCGGATGCCCGCCGATCCCGTACAGATACAGGGAGCCACCATCGTGATCGGCAATCCCGAACTGGTGCCCTTCCTGCTAGGCAAGAGCGCTGGCCAGGTTCGTGATGAAGCTCTGCGCGCCGTGGTGAAGAATGGCGATGCGGGTCAGGCGGAATTGAACGCCAAGCCGGCGCCCCAACCTGCGCCCGCCGTCGACACGACCAGGCCTGCTGGCGGTGGCGCCTTCTAGGTTCCTGACAATTCCTCGGGCTTAGGGTAGAACGACCGTTCGTGTCTGCAGAATCGCCGGACCTGTTATCGCCGGTTGCAAGGCCATGCTTTCCCGCGGAGTGAGTTCGCGTGTTTCTTCCACCACGCTCATCTTCAATCCATCGGCTGAGACGTTGAAGACAATGTCGTCGTTGGCAGCGCGTTGGTAAGGACGCGAGGGCGTAGCCGCCACCGCCACAACATTGACCTGGATCCGCAGGTTAGCCTGGGCGCGATTGCCGCCGTTGGCTTGCGCCTGCACGGGCAATGCTGCTGTGGCCATCAGGATCGATATCGCGAAGAAACATGCTGCGCGCGGAGAAAGCTGGCTTCCGACCCGGGGGAACGCATGAAGAGTTGAGTTCATAATCCTGAACAACCTGGAAATCCATTGAATATATCGGCCTGCCCCGACTCCCTCTGCTGCCCTTAGAAGAATTCGGAATGACCGTTGTAAGAGTACAGATGCGCGATCTGTCGAATCAGTACAGATGTGTGCTGTAGTGAAAGCCCGCTGGGCGCGGCTATGCTGTCGCAATGCTGTGGTCGGATTTGAGGGTTGCCGCGTGAAAAACAACATGGGGGACACGCCAGCCGGTGCCGCACATTACACTACGGCGAGCCTTCCCTCGTCAATGTCTCCCGTCCGGTTGAATCTCCTGTCACCTTCGGACATCACGGCGATCTGCGCTGGCGATCTGTCCGTATTCTGTGTTTCTGATCGCCCGATCACCGGGCCAACCGATCACGGCGGTCAGGCACTCCCTGAGTATCCCTTAATAATTGTCCCGTTCGAACGCCTGCAGCTCTGCCAGCCGGAAAGTGGCGTCGCCTATCTCGATTCCCAGCAGCAATCGCGCGCTGGTCAGTTGGTTCTGGAAATCCAGGGCCGCCGAGGTCTGTGCATCCGCCACCAGTTGCTGGTTGCTCTCGATCTGCTTTGCCTGATCTTCGAGTGATTTCAGCCGCGTGGTCTGCGCCGCGATTCCGTCCGTAATCTGACGGCGCAGAACTTCGGCATTGCGCACCACATCGTTCTCCTGGACGTTCTTCCACCCGCTGTAAGCCTTGGCCGCCTGGTCCAGATGTTTGTTGATGGCGTGGCTCCCAAGGTTGTAGCTGACGGTAACTTCACCGTACGCCCCCGTGCTATCCACCGGGCTAAGCTGTTGGTGTGCGCCCACCGCCAGCGCCACGTCCCAGTTGTTCTGCCTGTTCAATTTGTCGAGCGCTGCCTGAGTGTCGGACTGCGTGCTCTGCTGCAGCGCCACCAGTTGCTTCAGCGGTGCAGTGCTCAGGTCGGGAACGTATAGTGTCGCGATCTTCGACTGTGTGTCGGCCTTGTCCGCCTCCAGCTTGATCTTGGTGGTTTGGAGGGCGAAGAGCATGGGCCGCGTTGCGTTCTGGCTCTCCACCATCTTCGCCGTCGCGGCAATCGTGGCGTCGAGCTGGTCCGAGGCGTCGGCAATCAGGTCCAGCCGGTGCCCCAGTGCTGCCTTCTCCAGGCTGGGCACCGCATACTGGATCTTTTGCTGGGCGTCGGTCGTGGCCGAGTAAAGATCGCAGTTCCTCTGCGCCACGTCCATGGTCAGCCCCGCTTTGCGGATATTGGAAAGGCTGCCGGTCACTCCAAAGACCGCTTGCGCCGGAAGTCCGGTGTTCGGCTGCGTGAATCCGGAAACGGCGCTCGGTGTCCGCAGGAGATCGCGCTGCGCAGCGGCTTGCTCGGTGATGTATTGGCAATACGCCTGCTGGTCGATCTCCAGCGAGCCTGATGGTGTCGCGCCGGTCGCACCAGTAGTGCTCTGCGCCGCAGCGAACACCGATACGAACAGTGCAGCGAAGACGATTGTCGTTTTGTGTAGAGCGCTGCTTCTTGTCATAGGTCATCTCCTAGAAGAACAGCGGCTTGCGGTTTAGAAATACGGTTTTGGATTTTGCCGATTCCGGATGGTCCAGGCTGAGCTGCACCAGGAACCCGCGCACGTCCGTCCGGAACAGAGGATGGATAGCGTGCTCCTCGCCGTTGAAGATCTGCTTCACCGTGCCCACCTTGCGGCACGCCACCATGTTGAGGTAGCAGTCGTAGACCGCGGCGCCCGGGGAAACGTTGGCCTGGTTGTCGTAAGGCACAAACGCGAAGTACAACGGGCCGGTGCTCGAGGTGCTGACGTAGTACGGTGTCTGCTTTGCCGTGGCAATCGCCTGCCGCAGCCGGTCGATCTGCTGCGTCTCCTCCCGCACCTGCTCCGCCGCGATATTCAGCGCGATGTCCAGTTGCGCGATCTCCGACTTCAGCTCCGCCTGCTTATCCAGGACGTCCAGCGACTTGGTATCTGTCGTGGTCTTCTCCAGAATGTTGTCGGTCAGCAGAATCTCGTTGATGCGGCTGTCGGTGTAGGCCGACTGCGACTGGTTTAGCGCCGCGCGCTGCGTCGCCGCGTCGCCTTTCGTGATCAGTCCTGCCGTCAGGTCTTTATCGATGCTGGCTTCCACTTCTTTTACCTGAATCAGCACGGCCTGCGTTTTCACGTTGTCCGCCTGTTTCTGCTGGTCGAGTTGCAGCAGCTGAGGGCCGGCGGTCCGGTTGTGCGCCGTCTCCCGCGAGATCGCCCGCTGCAACTCCGGCTCCAGCGCCAGCAGCGATGCCCGATGTCCCTCCATCTCCGAGATGCTGCTCTCCAGCCGCTTCTTGTCCACCTTCAGGCTCTCCAGCGTCTGTTTGCTGGTCACAATTTTTTCCGTGAAGTCCAGGCTCTTGTCGTCCGACGGAGAGAGGATTACCGGAGCCGCCCAAGAGGTGCTGATCGCGTAAAAGCCCATGACAAACCCGTAGGAAAGCACTCCCGCAAGCACCAGGTACAGAGTGAAGATTCCCACCACGCGGTAGATGGTTACTACCGACTTGTAGAGCAGCGGCTGGATGATGGGTCTTCCCGCCGCGCTAGCTTGCGCTTTCTTCAGCATGATCGAGCTCATGTGAATCCTCCAGTCGGGGGAGAGCCTTGGCGCGCGTGCCCCAGTCCCGCGAATCCAGCGTGCAGAGGGCAAGCGGTGTGATGAACAGACTGCTGACGAACGACCATGCAACGTACGCACCGAAAGCCAGCGGATTTTTGACTGCCTCGCGCGTGCTGTACCTGCGGATGAACCACCACAGTCCCGCCGCGATGGCGAGATAGCCCACCAGCGGCAGCGGGCTGGCCCAGGCCATGGGATCATTGATTAGCGTGCTCACCACCACCAGCAGCCCCAGGATGGTGGCGAGTGGCGTGAGGATGAGCGTGATCACCGTGTTGGGGTGCTGCGTCCATACATGCCGCGGCAGCGTTCGCAGCGTGAAGAAAAGATCGCGCACCACGCTGCGCCGCCACCGCAGCTGCTGCTTGAAAAGCTCGCCCATTGTTTCCGGCGCCGTGGTCCAGCAGATGGCGTCGTTGTTGATGTAGGTGCCGTAGCCGTGCAGCAGCGTCTGGTGCGTAAGAAACCTGTCTTCGCCCTGGTTCACGGGAATGCCGAACCAGTGACGGCTGCGGATTCGCGGTTCAATCTCCAGCAGCAACTCGCGCCGGATAGCGAACAGGCAGCCGCTGATGCAACCTACGCTTCGCGTCCAGTTTTCCGGAACCTTGTAGAGCTCAAACGCCGCGTAATAGATCAAAGTCTGGATAGCTGTGAGAACGCTGGCGTTGGGATTCCTGATTCCCACCCGCCCGCCCACCGCTCCGATTCCCGGCTCTGCAAAGCACGCCGTCAACTCGCGGATCGCATCGGGATGAAAGGTGCAATCGGAATCGATGGAGATGATGATCTCCGCCTTCGATTGCTGGAGAGCGTTGCATACCGTCCGCGCTTTGCCGCTGTTTTCCTGATTGCGCCCTACGCTCACCCGGATGTTGCTGAAATCCTGCTGTGCTTTCAGCATCCACTGATAGCTGTCATCCACCGAGCAGTCATCCTGCGCGATCACCTCGAACTTGTCGTTGGGATAGTTGCTCTGGCTGATGCTGTGGATGGTTTCGTAAACTGCCTGCCCTTCGTTGTAGCAGGGCATCAGGATGCTGACGGTGGGCTCGGCGGAGTAGTCCTTCTTGACCTCCGCTCCCGGCGCCGACCATTTCAGGATCATGGCCAGCGTGTACTTGATCACCGAGATCGCGAGACAAAGTGCCAGGATGAGCCAGATCAGCGCTGGAGACATAGCTCGCCTCCCGCGCCGAACGAAGCATGAACCAAGGGCGATGCGGCCATCATCGGGTCCCCCTTTTTCGGAGCGGCGGGATCTCTGGAGGTCTCCCGCCGCTTTGTTCAGGCCACGTAAGGCAATCGTGGTCTGCTTCATTTGACCCGAGCGGCCGCTAAGCGACGTGTTTTGATTGTTTAAGTTTTGTGTGACAGAGTGAACCGGCGCGGGCGGCGACGAAACTGATTGCGTTTGCGCTTGAATTGGCGCCGAGGGCCGATTCCAGCAAGCCGCGGACAGCAGGGCAAACAGTCGTCCGCTACAGGGACGTGAGGACTACCTTACAAAACTCAGTCTTTCTTAACCCCCGCCGGCGAGGAAGCCAGGAATTGCTCCGCTGTGATTTGCGGCGAAACCTGCTGGGCTTTCTTGATAATTGCTGTGCGCTCTGCGTCGGTGCGCGCCGCCGCATACCGCCTGCGCAGCAGGTTGATCTTGAGCTTCCGCGTACGCCGTTTGCGGATAAGCCATCGCTTGGTAAACGCGCCCATAAGATCGTTGCACTCCTTTAAGACTTTCCTTGGCATTCTAAAACATCCGCGGCGCCGCATAAGGCAACGCGCGCTCCCGCTCTCCCCTTCGCCGCCAACCTTGTTTAAGATAGGTCACAAAATGACTGGGAATAAGCCTGCTTCAGGGGTTGCCGCCATCGTGCTCGCCGCCGGAATGTCGCGGCGGATGGGAACGCCTAAACAGCTTCTGTGTTGGAACTCTAAACCTCTGCTGGAGCACGCTCTGGAGAATGTTCGTGGATCGGCTGTGGACGAAATTGTCCTGGTTCTCGGCGCAGCGGCTGACGAAATCCGCCGCCAGGTTTCAATGGATGGCCTCACCCTTGTCGAAAACCCTGATTACCAGCAGGGAATGGGTACGTCACTGCGTTCGGGAGTTTCTGCTCTTAGCTCGTCCGCTAAGGCCGCCTTCGTCGTCCTGGCCGATCAGCCTTTCGTCCGCCCCGCCACTCTCGACCGGATGATCGCTTCCTACAGCCGGAGCGCTCCGCAAGTCTTGATTCCTCTCTACCGCGGCTTTCGTGGCAATCCCGTTTTGCTCGACCGCTCCCTTTTCCCCGAGCTCATGAATCTCGCCGGCGACGTCGGCTGCCGCGCCGTCTTTGGCCATCACACCCAGGGCATACACAGGCTCCCCGTCGACGATCCCGGCATCCTGCTCGATATCGATAGCCAGCACGACTGGAAAGCTCTGGACTCTGCCGGCGACCCTACTTCAAACGTGCGACAACTACCCGATGTCGAAGAGCGCCAGAGGGTGGAAGGGAACCGTCGTGAGATTGTCATCCTCGGCCGCGACGCCGTGGCTCATGCCCTCTCCGCCTTGGCCCGGGTAATGAACTTCACCGTCACTATCGTCGATCCTTTGCTTCGCCTGCCCGACTTTCCCGATGCCGACCGCGTTCTGCACGCGCTGGATTTTTCGCGCCTGGTCACTGGCGAGTGTTATGTCGTTGTCGCCAGCCGTGGCCAGTGGGATGAGGAGGGCGTCGAGGCGGCCCTGCAGTCGGGAGCGATCTATACCGGGCTGCTTGCCAACCGCAAGCGAGCCGAAGAAATCCTCAACGCTCTGCGTCATCGAGGTATGCCCGAAGATAAACTTTCCTTCCTGCGCGCGCCCGCTGGTCTGCATATCGGCGCCGAGGGTCCTCAGGAGATCGCGCTGAGCATCATGGCAGAGATTGTGGCTTTGCAGCGGAGAACGCCGGCCAAAGCTTGAGCTTCAGTCCGTCTTGCCTGCCTCGCAATGGCGTATGACGTGCTTGGCGTCGGGAGTTCCTGAGACTTCTGTCGAAGTCGGATGTTGCACCTTTCCTTTAAGCGTGCCCGGATTGGCGCGCCGACGGGCAGCGACGATCTGGCTCATGATGCTGAGCGCAATCTCTTCCGGGCTGGCCGCGCCCAGATCGAGTCCCGCCGGTGCCCACACGCTCTCAACCTTCTCCGCCGGCATGCCTTCGGCAAGCAGGTAGTCCAGCACCAGCCGCGCGCGATGCGCGCTGGCCACCAGCGCCACATACGCGGCGTGGCCCTCCAGCGCCCGCTGCAGCCACAGGTGATCGTTCTTGTGCAGCGTGGCGATCACTACAAACGTCTGTGGGCCAAACGAGATCTCTGTCAGGCCGAAATCCTGGTTGACGATTTTCTCCGCATGCGGAAACCTTTCCCGCTCCGCCGCTGGATCGTGAACCGTGACGGAGAAATTCATCAGGTGACCGAGGCCGGCCAGCGTCTCGGCAATGCGTCCATGCCCGGCGATCACCAGTTCCGGCCGCGGCAGCACCGGCTCAATGTAGACTTCCATTCTGCCCCCGCAGGGCATGCCCACACCCAGCACCTCGTCTTGCATGTCCAGAGTGATCAGGCGCGGCGCTTCCGTCTTGATGCATGCGATTGCCTCGGCGCGAACCGCGCTCTCCGCGCATCCGCCGCCCACCCAGCCTTCAACCATCTTGCCCTGGTGGTCGATCAGCGCCTTCGAGCCCTGCTTCGCCGACGAAGAACCTTCCACGCGCACCACCGTCGCGATGGCAAACGGCCGGCCTGCGGCCGCGAGCGTTCCCGCCAGTCTGTAAATCTCAGTGGACATCTCCCGCTATCATAGCCCTGCCATTCTCGCGGTTCAACGGACGAAACACTAGATACTTAAATATCAAAATACCTGAGTGGCTCGTCCACCAACTTTCGCGCGGCGTCTCCAATGTGATATAAGGGACTTCCTCTTGCCCGGCGTCACCAGCTCTCGCAGCCGCCGTGCGCAAGATCAAAGGTGGAGCATGATTCCCCCAGCCTTCGAGTATCTGCGTCCTTCGACCATTCCTGAAGCCATCGCTCTCCTGCAGCAACACGGCGACGAAGCCAAGATTCTCAGCGGTGGCCAGAGCCTGATTCCGATGATGAAGCTGCGCCTGGCCCGGCCCGCTTACCTTATCGACATCAACCGCATTTCCGGGATCGCCTATATAAAGGAAGAGGGCGGCTTTCTCAAGATCGGCGGCCTCACCCGCGAAGCCGAGATCGAAGCCTCGCCCATCGTTCACTCCAAATATCCGTTGCTGATGGATACGGCGCGGGTCATCGCCGATCCCCAGGTGCGCAACATGGCCACGGTCGGCGGCAACTTGGCCCATGGTGATCCCGCCAACGATCATCCTGCCACCATGATCGCTCTCGGCGCGCAGGTGGTGGCCACCGGAGCCAAAGGCGAGAGGACCATCCCCATCGAGGATTTCTTCGTGTCGCTGTTCACCACCGCGCTACAGGCCGATGAGATCCTGACCGGGATTCGCATCCCGATTCCTCCTGCGAAAAGCGGCGGAGCTTATTTCAAACTGGAGCGGAAAGTCGGCGACTTCGCTACCGCGGCCGTTGCTGTCCAGTTGACTCTCGACGGCGCCGGAGCCATCCAGAAGATCGGCATCGCGCTCACTAACGTGGGCGCCACTCCCATCAAAGCCCGCAAAGCCGAAGATTCTTTGCGCGGCAAAAAGCCGGACGCCGCCGCCATTGCGCAGGCGGCGCAACTCGCAGCCAATGAGGCGCAGCCCAGCTCGGACCTGCGCGGCCCCGAGCAATACAAGCGCGGCCTGGTCAAAGAGTTAACTCGGCGGGCCATGGTGCGCGCGCTCGAGCGCGCGGCGAACTAGCGGCGGAGGACATTATGGCTAACAAACAACTGGTGAAAGTCACCATCAACGGGCGCCATCGTGAGGCCGCGGTCGAGCCTCGTCTGTTGCTGGTTCATTTCATTCGCGAGTCGCTGGCCCTCACCGGCACGCATGTGGGCTGCGATACCAGCAACTGTGGCGCCTGCACCGTGATCCTCAACGGCAAGACCGTGAAGTCCTGCACCATGTTCGCCGTTCAGGCTGACGGCGGAGACATCACCACCGTGGAAGGTCTGATCAAAGATGGAGGCCAGCTCCATCCCCTGCAAGAGGGGTTCCGCCAGGAACACGGTCTGCAGTGCGGTTTCTGCACGCCCGGCATGCTGATGTCCTCGCTGGTGCTGCTCAGGAAGAATCCCAATCCCAGCGAAGAAGACATTCGCTGGGGAATCTCCGGCAATCTCTGCCGCTGCACGGGTTACCAGAACATCGTCAAAGCCGTGCAATATGCCGCGAAGAAGATGAGCGAGGCCAAGACCCAGGGAGGTTCCAATGCATAAGACATCACCCGAAGTCGGCGGCATGGGCCACTCCATCAAGCGCAAAGAAGACCTGCGTTTCATCCAGGGACGCGGCAATTACGTCGATGACGTGAATCTTCCCGGCATGGTCTACGGCCACCTGGTGCGCAGCCCCTATGCCCACGCCCGCCTGGTGAGCGTGAACACTGAGAAGGCGAAGAAGCTGCCCGGCGTGCTGGCCGTCATCACCGGGGAAGACCTGGCCAAAGCCGGTCTGGCCTGGATGCCCACGCTGTCCGGCGACAAACAGATGGTCCTGGCCACCGGCAAAGTTCTCTTTCAATCGCAAGAAGTGGCCTTCGTGGTCGCTGAAGACCGCTACACCGCCGCCGACGCTGCCGAGCTTGTGGAAGTGGAATACGAAGAGCTCCCCGTGCTGGTCGATCCCAGGAAGGCGCTCGAGCCCAGCGCGCCGGTTCTCCGCGACGATCGCGAGCAGAAGAACAATCATATCTTTCACTGGGAAGTTGGGGACAAGTCCGGAACTGAGGGTGTTTTCAAGAGTGCGCCGGTGAAGGCCAGGCTCGACGCCTTTTTTCAGCGCTGCCATCCTGCGCCGCTCGAAACCTGTGGCTGCGTCGCCGACTTCAACCGCGCCACCGGCCGCCTCACCGTTTATATGACCTCGCAGGCGCCGCACGTCCACCGCACGTTATTTGCCCTCGTCGGCGGCATCCCTGAGAACAACATCCGCGTGGTCTCGCCCGACATCGGCGGCGGATTCGGCAACAAGGTCCCTATCTATCCCGGTTACGTCTGCGCCGTGGTTGCGTCCCTCACCACTGGTATTCCGGTAAAGTGGATCGAGACGCGTTCTGAAAACCTCATGTCCACAGGCTTCGCCCGCGATTACCACATGACTGCGGAGATCGCTGCCGAAAAAGATGGCACCATGAAGGCCCTGCGCGTGAAGACGCTGGCCGATCACGGCGCCTTCAACGCCGCGGCCCAGCCCACCAAGTTTCCCGCGGGCCTCTTCAGCATCTGCACCGGCAACTACGATTTTCAGAAAGCTTTCTGCGAGGTCGATGGCGCCTATACCAACAAGGCTCCGGGCGGCATCGCCTACCGCTGCTCTTTCCGCGTCACCGAAGCCTCCTATCTGATCGAGCGCGTTGTCGACGTGCTCGCGCAGGAGCTGAAGATGGATCCGGCCGAGCTGCGTCGCAAGAATTTCGTGCAGCCCGATAAGTTCCCTTACAAATCGCCGCTCGGCTGGACCTACGATAGCGGCAACTACGAACCCAATCTGAAGAAAGCGCTCGACAAGATTGGCTACGCGGCGCTGCGCAAAGAACAGGAAGAGAAGCGCAAAAAGGGCGCGCTGATGGGCATCGGCATCTCCACCTTCGTTGAGATCGTGGGCGCCGGTCCCGCACACACCTTCGACATTGCCGGCATCAAGATGTTTGACAGCGCCGAGATCCGCATTCATCCCACCGGCAAAGCCATCTGCCGCATGGGCACCAAAAGCCAGGGACAGGGACACGAGACCACCTACGCGCAGATCGTCGCCCAGGAGCTGGGCATACCTGCCGCCGATGTGACCGTGGAAGAAGGCGACACCGATACCGCTCCGTATGGCCTGGGAACTTACGCCAGCCGCAGCACGCCAACCTCCGGCGCCGCCACCGCCGTGGCCGCGCGCAAGATCCTCGCCAAGGCAAAAAAGATCGCTGCCTTCCTGCTCGAAGCCAGCGAAGAAGATCTCGAATGGGAGCCAGGTAAGTTCTACGTGAAGGGCGCTCCACAAAAAGCCAAGACCATCCAGGACATTGCCTTCGCCGCCTACACCAACATTCCGCCTGGTCTTGAAGCCGGACTCGAAGCCGTGGATTACTACGATCCGCCCAACCTCACCTTCCCGTTCGGCGCCTACATCGCCGTGGTGGACATCGACAAGGGCACGGGCGAGGTCAAAGTGCGGCGCTTCGTGGCCGTCGACGATTGCGGCAACATCATCAACCCCATGATCGTGGAAGGCCAGATTCACGGCGGTCTGACCGAAGGCCTGGCGATCGCCTTCATGCAGCAGATTGATTACGACGAGAACGGCAACGTTCAAGGCGGAACCTTCATGGACTACCTGCTGCCCACGGCGGTGGAGACGCCCAACTGGGAGACCGACAAAACCACCACGCCGTCCCCCCATCATCCGTTTGGCGCCAAGGGAGTCGGCGAATCGCCCAACGTCGGCTCGCCGGCCGCCTTCGTCAACGCCGTGGTCGATGCGCTCTCCCACCTCGGCGTGAAGCACATCGACATGCCCATCACGCCGTGGAAGGTTTGGAATATCCTCAACGAAAAAGGAATCGCCGGGTAACCTCATGGGAGTAAAAATTGAGAAGAATTTTCAGGTTCAGTTTCCGGCCGATGTGGTCTGGAATTTCCTGAGCGACCCCCGCAAAGTCGTCACCTGCGTGCCCGGCGCCAAGATCACCGAGCAGGTGGACGACACTCATTACAAAGGCGCCATCAGCGTGAAGGTCGGCCCCAGCGTTACCGACTTTAAAGGTGAAGTGCAGATTCTCAAGCTCGACGGCCAGGCTCACGTAATCGAAATCCTGGGCAAGGGACAGGACATCCGCGGCCGCGGCAGCGCATCCATGAAGATGACGGGCAGCCTTCGCGTGCTCGATGGCGGCGGCACTGAAGTGGTCACCGTCGCCGAGTTGAATGTGGCCGGCATCCTGGCTCAAATGGGAGGACGCGTCATGCAGGAAGTCTCCAATATCATGTTTGAGCAGTTCACGAAGAATTTTCGCGAGAAGCTGCAAAACAGCGGAGCAGCTCCCGCTTCCGGCGAACCAAAACCCATCAGCGCCGTTGGCCTTGCCTTCTCGGCCATCAAGGCGACGGTCAAGGGCAAATCGGCCGGCTCTGACGCCAAGCCCAAAGCCGGCAAATCTCCCAAAGATTCGCGCGAGAAGGCATAGCACCCGCCGCAGCCATGGCCACTCCAACTCTCGGTCAGGGAAAAGAGATCGCCAACGCCAAAGATGTGGCTCGCGCCTTCGAGCAGCACGGCTACATCGCCGACTCCGCTCTCTCCACCGTCATCTTTCTCGGCATCAGGCTGGGGAAGCCCGTCCTGCTCGAAGGCCACGCCGGGCTGGGCAAAACCGAGGTCGCCAAAGTCCTGGCAACATCTCTCGGAGCGCCCCTGATCCGCCTGCAGTGTTACGAAGGTCTCGACATCAACTCCGCTGTCTACGAGTGGAATTACCAGAAGCAGTTGCTGGCCATCAAGATTGAAGAGGCTACAGGACAGTCGGTCGAGGAAAAGGAGAAGCACATCTTCGGCCGCGAATTCCTGCTGGAGCGCCCGCTGCTCCAGGCCGTCCAGGCCGCCGACCGCTCGCCGGTCTTGCTGATCGACGAAGTTGACCGTGCCGACGAAGCTTTTGAGGCCTTCCTGCTCGAACTGCTCTCCGACTTTCAGATCACTATTCCTGAGCTGGGCACCATTCGCGCCCGCCATGTCCCCATCGTCATTCTCACCTCCAATCGCAGCCGCGAACTGGGCGACGCGCTCAAGCGCCGCTGCCTTTATCACTGGATCGATTACCCCAGCCTGGAAAAAGAGCTGCAGATCGTCTCCGTCCGTTTGCCTGGGATCGAGCAGGCGCTGAGCCGGCACGTGGTGAGTTTCGTCCAGGCGCTGCGCACCCTGCATCTGGCCAAGGCTCCCGGGGTTGCTGAAACTCTTGACTGGGCGCAAGCCCTCGTGTCGCTGGGCCGGCACTCGCTCGATCAGGAGTCGGTGGAACAGACCATCGGCTGCCTTTCGAAGTCCATGGAAGACACCGCGCGCATCCGTGCCGCCGGCCTTGAAAAGCTCATTTCTCAGGCCGGATAGCATGGCTTTATCTCCCGCCAGTTTCGCCGCTCGCGTGATCGAATTCTGCCGATTCGCGCGTGATCACGGCCTGACCTCCGCGGTGAAGGAGAGCTTGGATGCTCTGGCCGCGCTACATCTCGCTGGAATATCCGATCGCGAAACCGTGAAGATTGTGCTGCGTGCGGTGCTCTGCTCCACAAAAGAAGAGTGGGATCTCTTCGACCAGATCTTTGAAAGCTTCTGGGCCTGTGACCATGCACCGCAGCCGTGGCAGAGTGCTTCCGAAGAGACGCGAACAAAGAAAGACGCCGCCGCGCGTCTCCCCGCTCGCGACGCCTCCTTGCTTGGGCAGGCAGCCATCCCTGCTGAGACTGATGAAGGCAGCGCTGTGCTGGGAGCGACCGCCGTCGAGCGTCTGAAGAAAGTTGATTTTTCTGAGATCCCCCGGGACGATCTGGCCGACCTTGAACAGCTCTCAACGCGGCTGGTTCGCCAAATGAGTCTGAGGCTCTCGCGCCGCCTGAAGGCCCTCGCTCCATCAGGTCTGGTCGACATTCGCCGCAGCTTGCGCCGCAGCGTCACTCGCGGAGGCGAACTGCTCGAGCTGGAATTCAAAGCCAAGAAGCTCCAGCGTAGCCGTCTGGTGATCCTGCTCGACATCAGCGGATCCATGAATGCGTACAGCATCTTCCTTTTGAAATTCGCATGGGTGCTGCAAAGGAATTTCCGCCAGGCGAACACTTTTGTCTTCAGCACGCAGTTGGAAGACATCAGTGTTGCTCTACGCAGCCGTCATCTCAGCCGGGCGCTGGAAGTCCTGTCGGAGAAAGCTGGCGGATGGTCGGGCGGTACCAGGATCGGCGAATCGCTGCGCGACTTCAACATGACCCACGCCCGCAAGCTTCTTACCCGCGACACTCTGTTCATCATCCTGAGCGATGGCTGGGATACGGGCGAGCCGGAAGTACTGGCCGCTGAGCTGTCATTCATCAAGCGCCGCGTGCGCAAGCTGATCTGGCTGAACCCGCTGCTGGGCATGACCGACTACCAGCCCGTGACGCGCGGCATGAGCGCTGCGCTGCCCTGGATCGATATATTCGCTCCCGCTCATAATCTGGAGAGTCTGCTGGCGCTGGAAGCGCATTTGGCCCGTGGCTAGAACCGCGTGAATCTGGTCGGGTCGTAAATGTAGAATGGTAGCCGCAGTCACGCGGAAAGACGACTATGTTTGAGCAGTTTCTTAAGAAGTCGGCGGAGTTGGTGGGACGCGGCGAGAGCTTTGTCGTCGCCACTGTGGTGCGCTGCCAGCCTCCCACCTCGGGCAAACCCGGCGACAAGGCCATCATTCGCGCCGACGGCTCCCTCTGGGGATGGATCGGTGGCGGCTGTGCCCAGCCCGTGGTGATCAAAGAGGCTCTGCAGGCTCTCTCCCGCGGGCGCGCAATCATGGTGCGCATCAGCCCCACCGAGGGCGACTCCGGAGAGGGAATTGTGGATTACACCATGACCTGCCACAGCGGCGGGGCGCTCGACATTTACATTGAACCCGTGATGCCTCGGCCGCAGATCCTTATTCTGGGACGTTCGCCCGTCGCCCAGGCTCTAGCCCGCCTCGCGCGAACCATCGACTATTCGGTTTCCGTTGTTGCTGAGAAGCTCAGCGCTGAGGGCTTTGCTGACGCGACTTTGCGCGAGCAGCCCGACTTCAACCTCGACCAGATCAAACCCTCCCCGCAAAGCTTCGTCGTCGTTTCTACCCAGGGCGAAGGCGACGAAGAAGCTCTGGAGAATGCCTTGCGCTCTGATGCCGCCTACGTCGCCTTCGTAGCCAGCGCCACCAAGGCCGCCAAGATAATGGACTATCTGCGCGAAAAGGGTATGCCGGCCACTCGTCTCCAGCAGCTCCGCGCTCCCGCCGGAGTGAATATCCGCGCCGCCTCGCCTCCGGAGATCGCCGTCAGCATTCTTGCCGAAATCATCCAGACTCGCGCCGCATCTGCGGAAAAGCACACCGGGGTCCAGCCTAAACCGCCGCAAACGCTGCAAGTCGTTGTCGCCGAAGCCCGTGATCTCGTCTGCGGCATGACCGTTGACCGGACGAAAGCCAAATATCGGTCTGAATACCGCGGTGAATATTTTTATTTCTGCTGCGGCGGATGCAAGCAGGCCTTCGACAAAGAGCCGCAGAAGTACCTTGATCGCCGCCAGCCGACCGCCATCTAAAGTAATCACCCTCTTTGGCCGATCTTTCCGATAGAGCCCCGATTCTGACGCTTCGCGGCCCGGGTGCCGGTCGGATACCGTGGGCACAACTCTCGCGGCTCGGCGTTGGTGACGATTGACACATCCCATCCGAAACTGTGCACGACGGAAATTCGGCTCACTCGAACCAGCCATCGGGTTCGGAGAGTCTTACTCCGCACCAAGTCCCAAGGCCGACAATGCCTGCCGGCAGGAAATGGGCCTGGCGGTTTTTCACGGATCGTTGATTACGCTGGCCTGGCCGGAGCCTTCGTCTATTGCGCCGTTATTCTGGCAATGCTTGCCTCGCTGGTGCTGCAGTCTTTTCCCCGTTAGCACAAGTGCCGATTCTTCCATTTCGGCATGCAAAAAGGCCAGATCAAGAAGCGGGGCGCGTCTTGGGTTTTGCGGTATTGGGAAACGGTCATTATTAAATGGGGAGCCGTGCCGCCGCCGCGTGCTAAAACGCCTCGCGCCCATCACAGCAGAATACAAAGCGTGGATCTAGGAAATCAGCGGATGGAGTTGCAACGCCTCATCTATGTTTCTTCGCGGGAGACTAGTCACGAGCTTTTGTGTTGCGCGCCGACCATTTCACATTTGCAATAAGCAAAAGGGCCGCGTGCCACGACCCGATAAGGTTGGCCGAACCGCGGCAACATTGCAGTGCTGAATTACAATGTAGGGAACGCGAATTCTTATAGTTATGGCGCAGGGCAACAACTTCAAAATAGCGGTAAAGACTCCAAGCGGAACGCTTGTGCAGGCGTTTGACCTGTGCATCAAAGGTGCCGATTCCTATGTGAACTATTGCGATTCCACTACGCCGGAAGCTCATGGTTCCTACCACGCTTCGGGCCAGAAGCACATAAAGATCGGCGGTAAGTACGTTTACTGGAACGGAGGCCCGACCGGCGAATGGGAGCCAATGAAGCAGCGCCTGCCCCGCCCGAGTGAAGTCGAAGGTCGTGCGGAATGGTTCGTCATTGGCTGGCAAGTGTCCACACTTGACCATGCTCTTACGCCGCTGCAAGGAACACCTGCGATGATCGTGGACGCTCAAGACCTGAACCCGGATGGCGGCCTCGTTTTCACGGTATCGGTGGTCGGAGATGCTGCCCGCAAGCGCACCGAAATACTCGGCTTCCCGTTAGTTGACTTACAGGAATTTGGAACCGGGCCTCGCGTCGAGGTTGCCGTGTGTCTTGTGGCAGACGAGCAGGCTCAAGTTGAGGATGCCGCAGCAACCACGGGAGAAAGGTGAAAAACAATCTCCATGGACAGACAATGGACTGACAACATAAGCCCCGATGGAAGGCGGAAGCACGCCAGAGGCGTCGCGGGAAGCGAAGAGGAAGAGCAGACGCTCCAAAAGAAAGGCTTCCAGCAGGCCACGAGCGTGAACGGGGATTGCTACTATCACAATCCCGGTAGAGGACTGGTCTGGCTTTTTCCCGATGGAACTTGGTACGGTGAAAAAACCCCGCAAGGCGATAGCTTACAGGAATATATGGACAGCATTCCCGACATAGAGTTCGAGGAAAAAGTTTTTCATATTGTGCAGATTGAAGGCGGCCAGCGTAACAATCTTGGACCGATGAGCGGCGCGGAGCTCTATCCATACGTGGTCAATCGCACCGATTCCGAAGACGCACGTGCCGGGTTAGCAGAATTAGACCGTAAGGGCTGTGTGAAGATTGCGTACACAGCATCGTTCGGGGCGACGGGCACCTTTGAGATTGAGCGAGTAGTCCCGCGCCCCAAGGCAGGTGATACCTATTTTTACAGGAACGGCAAGCCGGGAACGATATACGCGGTCGCGGAAGGCGCGGTTGACATTAGCCCAAACAGAAACGTAGCGCCAATTCCGTTAGAACACTTCGCGCCACATCCAGACGGCAATCCAAAGCATTGGGTCTTGGTAGGGCTGGACCAGACCTAGCTGGCGCTGAGGTAACGGGGGAGAAGTTCAAGAACTGGGAGGGTTCGGTGGCGGAAGATCAGTTTGATTTCGCGATTAAGGCGTTGGTTTGGAAAAACATACTACAGAATGTGCCACAAACAACTCCGCTAAGGAGGGAAACTGACATTCAGATTCACAAACTGGAGCGCATGGTTGAGGCATTCAATGACAGATTTCCAGCGACGATAGGTTTGGCAATGTCGCTCGCGCAGCTTAGAAGAGCAAAAGGCCAGCACATGCGGCGTCTCGACCAGCAGTCGAAACGTGTCGATAAATTGATTGCCAAGCTGCTCGTCGAGGCTATGCTTCATGATCTCGGCGACCAGATTCCTACTCGCGGAAGAAATCGCCTGCCGGATGCCGCACAACGCCACGTGAGGAAGATCAACAGAAGCATTCATGAACATACCCAAAAGGTTTTACAGGAGGCACTGAACGAGAGGGGATTTGCAGGGATCAAAAGGCTGTGATTGAGCGACGCACCTTACGCTGGCCGGTTACAAACCAGAATCCAATAACCGGAGTGGAGGGGCCGGGCGGAGTCGAACCGCCGACCTAGAGTTTAGGAAACTCTTGCTCTATCCAGCTGAGCTACGGCCCCTTGAAATGAGGTTAGCACAGGATCTCGCATGAGAGGCAGACTCAAAAAAGTCGTGGTACAAAGCACCCGCGAGCATCAGGAATGAGACCGAGGTGTTGGCCTTCATTGTGACCAATCCCGGCGCCAGGTTGGTGAGAACGTGGGCGTGAAACAGCCACCCGGCCAATCCAAGCGTCGCCAGGACACCTGTGAGACAAGCTGCCAGGCGCGGAACAGAATGCGCCGTCAACTGCTGCAAGAAAACTTTTCCTTCGTGGTTAGCTTTTGCTTTGATCTTCCGGAAGTTTCCTCGTACCATTCGTAACCGGCGTCACCTTGTGGTGTGTCGGGGGCGTTGAAGAAGCTTCCATTCCAGTCGATTGCGGGCGGCAAATTGCCTCGGTCCATTGTGCAAGATTTTGCACAGCTCCCATCTGTGCAAAATCAAGCTCGTTGCCTCCTTAAAAATTTCTTAATAGAGAGAGCCAGCCGTTGTGCGTTCCTAGTATTGAAAACAGGAGAGTTCGCCGCAGGGTCGGTCTGAATACGGGACATAAGTAGGCAAAACGAATGTAACAATTGCGGGTTTTAGAGCACTAAGTTGGTAACTAAAGTGATGGTACGACCAGTGAAGAATTCGGCCGCCCTCGTCGATAGCTTTTTTAGCGGATCAACCGCGGTCATTCAGGTGGAGGAGAAGGTGAGAATCTTTGACGTTCTGTTCGGATGCTTGCACAAGCGGACCACATTCCCCATCAGCAAGCGGGGAACTCGCAAAACCCAGGCTGCAGGTCGAACCGGTACGTATCTGGTCTGTCTGGAGTGCGGCAAAGAGTTCGCTTACGACTGGCAGAAAATGCGCATCATGACCGCCCGTGAGGAGAAGACGTACGCTCGCGCACAAGTGGAGGCGCAGGCCAGCTAAGGCAGTTTATGAGTATTCAGCGTGTGCATGTTCAGTCCCGGGGTTGGGCCACGTTCTTTGCCTGCTATCTGTGGTACAACCCCATCATTCAGATAGCGGCTGCACGTGTTCTGGGGTAGGGCTGTCGCTAAGGGGAAGGCGAAGCCTGCGGGTGGGTCGCCGTCAGCGCCAGTTCCGGATGTTGTTCCATCTCAACAATGGCGACCCACTCGGCTTTCCTTCTCGCCAGAAAAACGATACGTCCACCCAGGATCTCCGCTGCCGTCTCCGGCGGCACATCCTGATGGTAGTCGAAAAACCTCCGGTTGAGCCGGTTCCAGAGCGGCGAACGGAACCACACGCCTGACTCGTACTTGGTGGAGAACAAATACGCCGCCTGGTATTGACCACGCCTCTCTCTCGCGCGATACAACTCTTCCAGGGTGTAGTCGGCGGCCGGCAAGATTTCAAACGGCCGGTTTACGTATCCCAGATAAGGCTTCGATATTTCATCTTTTGCCGGCCACGCCGCCAGGACGGTTGCGCCTTGCTCATGCTGCTCGAGAAATCGCGCTGCGGTAGCATGAAGCTGAACGAAGTCGCGGTACGTCAGGTTGTCTTCGGGAGCGAATCGGTAGGGTGGATCGAAGAACAATCCCAGGACGAAAAATATAACGATGACAGCTGCCGGCCACTCCCAGCGCTGGATGCGTCGATGCAAGGTGGACATCGCGATCATGATCACCAGCGGATAAACCGGCAGCAAGTAGCGGGTCAGCAGGGCGCCGCCCACCAGTGAAAAAGTCAACACGTACGCGAGCATAATCAGCGCAAACTGCAGTTGCACCGGTATGTCGATCCGTTTCCGCTCTCCTTCTTCATCCACGACAGCAGGAAAGCGCATAGCTACAGCCATGGCCCCCGTAAGTGCCAGCATGTTCATAACGCCCAGCAGATGCCACAATCTCATCGCCAGGGCGAGCAGGAACCGCAGCGGCGAGATTGCGTGCGTAACGTTGTACTGAAAGAATTCCGTTCCACCAAACAATCTGCCGGTTTGCTCGTAGTGATAAAACAGCCACAGCAGCAGCGGGACTAACGGGGTAAACCACACAGCAGTTCGGCCAATACGACGTTTCGAGGATCCCGATCGATCGGCGAACCATTCCCATCCTGCGAGTGCCAGCGGCGTGATGATGGCAGTTTCTTTGGCCAGCACCGCCAGCGAGAACGCAAGCTGGCTGGTCCATAAGCGCTTCTCAATTGCCGTGCGGATGCCCCACAACGTCAGCGCGGCTGCGGAAAGGTCTGCATGCGTCAGCGAGCTCTGCACAAAGAAGATGGGATAAACCGCGGTAGCGACCGTAGAAGCAAACGCAACGCCCGTGCCTGCCAGCCTCCGGGCCAGAAGAAAGACATTGGTCAGAGCGAAGGCCGCCACCAGCAGCATGGCGACGCGAGCTACCGCCGGCTTCCAGCCGCTCAGGCTGAACCACAGCGCCAGGTACGCGGCCGAGAGCGGCGGATGGCTGGTATCGAGTGTTGTCTTGGGAATCAGCGAGTGCGAGTGCACCAGGTCGTAAGCTGCAGGCACGTAAAATCCAGCCTCGTCCCAGAAAAATGGCAGGCGCAGCAGGGGAGCGTGCAAAGCCAGGATTGAGATAAAGATGACGGAGTAAACTTGCAGCGCCGCGGGAAGACGGAATCTGCTCGAGGTCGGCGTCATCGCTGCGCGCGCCGGTCGTTTCGGCGCGATTCAACCGAGAGCATCTCCGGCGGCCTGGTGAGCTGGTTCAGTTGATTTGCCCCGGCGCGGAAGCAACGCTGACGTCCAGCTTGATCTCGCCAAATGTCTTCTCATACTGCGCGACGTTTTGCTCCAGGATCGACAGCAGCGCCTTGGCCTGCTGCGGACTCAGGTAGATCGCCTGGAAATTGTGAACCTCAACTTCCTGCGCGCTTTGCGCCTGAAGCCGCCCGAAGGCCAGCAGGAAGTCCCACACGCTTACCCTCACCTGTACCGAATTGGCATATCCTTCCCGGTAGTCTGGCGTGTTGATGAGCCGAACCTTGGGTTGTTGCTGCATAGACACTGGATGCTCTCCTGATTAGCGAATTTCAACATAACAGAAGTAGCCCCTGTGCGGAAACCTTGTGCCAGCTTCCCTGTGCCTGCGACAAGCTCATTTATAATTTTGCATTCGCATCATCGATCGGCGGTAATTAATGAACACCAGTATTATTCAAATCCATGCGCGGGAGATCCTGGATTCCCGCGGAAATCCTACTGTAGAAGCCGACGTTGTACTGGGAGACGGCTCGTTGGGCCGCGCGGCCGTGCCCAGCGGCGCCTCCACCGGCGAACACGAAGCCGTGGAGCTTCGTGACGGCGATCCGCACCGCTACATGGGAAAAGGTGTTCTCAAGGCAGTTGAGCACGTGAATCTGGCGCTGGCTGAAGCTCTCGCCGGGACCGATGCAGCTTCGCAGCGTGAGATCGATGAAGCCATGCTGCGGCTCGATTGCACGCCCAATAAATCAAGCCTTGGCGCCAACGCAATTCTGGCCGTCTCCATGGCCTGCGCCCGCGCCGCTGCTGCCTCGATGAAGACGCCGCTTTATCGCTACCTGGGCGGCTCCGCGGCTAACGTTCTCCCCGTGCCTATGATGAACATCCTCAACGGTGGCGCGCACGCCGACAGCAACGTCGATTTCCAGGAGTTCATGGCCATGCCTATCGGCGCCGAAACCTTTTCGCAAGCGCTGCAGTGGGGCGTGGAAGTCTTTCACAATCTCAAGGCAGTGCTGAAGAAACGCGGGTACAACACTGCCGTCGGCGATGAAGGCGGCTTCGCGCCATCACTCAAAGCCAATGTCGAAGCCATTGACCTGATCCTGGAGGCGATTCAGAAGGCAGGCTTTCGGCCCGGAGTCGACGTCGCCCTGGCTCTCGATCCCGCCGCCAGCGAGTTCTTCGATAAAGAGACAGGCAAGTACGTCTTCAAGAGGTCGGATAAATCGGTGAAGTCCTCGCAGGAGATGGTGCGCTTCTGGTCGGATTGGGTTCGGAAATATCCCATTGTCTCCATCGAAGACGGCCTGGCGGAAGACGATTGGGAAGGCTGGCGCCTGATGACCGACGAACTGGGCGGCAAGATCCAGCTTGTAGGCGACGACCTGTTCGTCACCAACACCGAACGCCTGGCTCGCGGCATCGAAGAAAAGTGCGCCAATTCCATCCTCATCAAGGTCAACCAGATCGGGACTGTCAGCGAAACGCTGGATGCCATCGACCTGGCCCGGCGCAACGGTTACACCTCAGTCATCTCGCACCGCTCCGGCGAGACTGAAGATACTTTCATTGCCGACCTGGCGGTCGCCACCGGAGCCGGCCAGATCAAGACCGGTTCAGCTTCGCGAACCGACCGCATCGCCAAATACAATCAGCTGCTCCGCATCGAAGAAGAGCTCGGCGACTCCGCCAGGTTCCTCGGCGTGGGAGCCGTCAATTGCGATGCCGAGGCAATAGCGAAGCAATAAAAAGCGTGGCCCTTGCGGACCACGCTCAGGAAAACCGTTGCGGTCTATTCCGGATCGTCCTCGTCTTCCTGTCCTGCGCCCGCTCCGGCTGACGATGCTCCTTTGATCTGCACCGGATCGCCGGCGAACAAGGTGCTCGATCCCGCCTGCAGCGCCTTCTTGTTGAATGCGGCTACTTCGGTGTTGAGGAACGCATTGAAAGCCTGCAGTTGCAAATCGAGTTCCTTGCGCACCTCGGCTGCTTCCTCCACCACGATATCCCGAGGCGCCTCGCCGAAAGAGCCCATCACGCCGCGCATCACACTCTGCAGGCGGCTGTCAAAACGCTGCAGGTAGTGGATGTCATCCTGGCTTCCGGGTTGAACATCGGTGTTGTAAAGCGGTGATTCCATCGCGGTGATCTTCTTGTCCAGCGCGCGCGCTTCTTCCAGCACCGGCTTATAGGAAGCATTTGTCTGCCCGTCCTGGCTCTCGTCTCCGGCAAGCACGTCTTGCATCCCCGTGATCTGCTTATGCAGGCTGCTCAGACGGTTGAGAGCTTCATGCAACGCGGAAATCTCGTCGCGCAACTCCACGCCCAGCTTGAACTGCGCGCGTAGGGCGCTGTCGTCAAATTTGAAGCGAGGATCGGTCTCGACTTCCACGGTTTGAGTCTCGGTCTTGCCGTTGACTGTGACCGCGACCTTGTAAGTTCCTGGGAGCGCCGTCGGACCCGTGTTGGGATCGAAAAAGAACTCTTCCTCCTCCTGCCCGCGTTCCGGAGTCGGCAGGAAGTTCAGCCGCTTGGGACCGTCGTAGCGCAGATTCCAGGACACGCGATTAATCCCATACCTCGATGTCCCGTTCATCTTGCGAATCACCTGCCCGGAACTGTCCGAAATGGTGATCTTGACCGGCGACTGCTGCCGGCCTCGCCCACCGCGTTCCCCTTCGGGAATGGGTTTGATTTCCGTTGGCAGGTAGTACGTAATCACAGCACCCGTCATTGGATTCGGCGCAACGTAGCCGCCGGAAGCGAAGCCGTGCTTGTTCCAGTTGTGCCAGTTGATCGCCGGCTGCATCGGGAAAAGACGGAAGTCGCTCCTGGCCAGGTCGGCGCCGCTCTGTTCCAGCGGTGTGATGTCGTCAAGCACGAACAGGCCGCGCCCGTGCGTGGCAACCACCAGGTCATGCGTCTTCTTAAGGATCTTGAGGTCGTAGATCGGTACGGTGGGAAAGTTGCTCTTCAAGGCAGTCCAGTGAGCTCCATCGTCGCTGGAGTAGAAGAGCCCGGTGTCGGTGCCGAGCACCAGGAAGCCCTTCAGGTTGGGATCTTCGCGCACCACGCGCGCCGGATCGTCCTGCGGCAGTCCCGGCGCGATCGAAGTCCAGGTTTTTCCCCCGTCGTGGGTCTTGAAGACATATGGCTTGTTGTTGTCCACCTCGTGGAAATCGACCGCCACGTAAGCCGTGTTGGCGTCGTGTGGTGAGGCTTCGATCTGCTGGATGCGTCCCCACTGCGGCAGATTAGAGATGGCAGTGGTTGCGTTGGTCCAGTGCTGGCCGCCGTCGCGCGTGACCTGCGCCACCCCGTCATCGGTACCCACCCAGATGGTCTTGGGGTCGACCGGCGAGATCGACATGGAAAGAATCGCGCCCACCGTTTCGGCTCCGCTCAGGTCCAGGTAGATCGGACCGCCGCTGCTCTGCTGTTTTGACTTGTCATTGCGCGTGAGGTCGGGACTGATCGGCGTCCAGTGCTGCCCGCCGTCGGTGGAATGGAAAAGCACGTTGCCGCCGAGATAGACCTCGTCGGGATTGGTCGCCGAAACTGCAATTGGCGACGTCCAGTTGAACCGGTATTTCAGATCCGCCGGCTTCATCGACTGCACGCCTTGCAGATAGGGCCGGACAAAACTGGAGCGGCCGCTCTCGTTGCTTACCCGCTGGATCGAACCATTTTGCGAATCCGTGTAGACAACATGGGTACCTTTGCCCCGGGCCGGGACCACGTATTCGCCGTCGCCGCCGGTCACCGTATACCACTCAAAGCCGGTGATGCCGCCGCGGCTCAGGCTATTCGAGGGTCCGCACCAGCCGTTGTTGTCCTGCAGGCCGCCGCACAGGTTGTAGGGCGTCTCATCGTCGTCAGCCACCGAATAGAACTGCTCGATGGGCAGGTTGTCCAGGTATCGCCAGGTTTTGGCCCCATCGGAGCTGATGTAGGCGCCGCCGTCATTCCCGTTAATGATGCGGTTGGGATCCTGGGGATCGATCCACATCGCGTGATGGTCTACATGGACCCGCGGCGAGGTTGCTCGCGCCGTCTTGCCTCCGTCTTCGGAGAGCATGATGTTGAATGAGAGAAAGTAGATCTTGTTCTCGTCGTTCGGCGCCACACGCAGCTCGCTGAAATAGAATCCGCGTGCCGCCAGATTGTGGTTATTGCTGACCATCCTCCAGTGGTCGCCCAGGTCGTTGGTGTCGTAGAGGACGCCCTTTTTGTTTTCCACCAGCGCGTAGACGTGGTGAGGATTGCTGGTGGCTGCCGCCAGCCCGATGCGTCCGGTGGCTTCGTCGGGCAGACCCTCGGTCAGCTTCTTCCAGGTGTTGCCGCCGTCGATCGAGCGGAAGATGCCGCCGCTCGTCCCGCCGTCTTCCAGCATCCACGGGTAGCGGCGCACCTGCCACAGTCCCGCAAACAGCACCATTGGATTGCCGGGATCCATGATCAAAGAGCTGACGCCGGTGTCTTCGTCCACGTAAAGGACCTTCTGCCAGTTCTTGCCGCCGTCAGTAGTGCGGAAGACGCCGCGCTCCGCATTCGGCCCCCAGGCATGTCCCAGCACGCCGACAAAAACCGAGTTCGGATCGCGAGGATCGATCACGATGTCGGAAATCTGTCCCGCGTCCCTCAATCCCATGAATTTCCAGGTCGTCCCGGCATCGGGAGAAAAGAAAACTCCTTTGCCGGTGATCACATCGTTGCGGATGTTCTTTTCGCCCGTTCCTACCCACACCAGGTTGGGGTTGGAGGGCGCCAGCGCGATGGCTCCGATCGAAGCCGTCGATTCCTTCTCGAAAATTGGCTTCCAGGAGAGGCCGCCGTCCTGGGTCAGGAAGACGCCGCCTCCGCCCGCGCCGGCATAGTAGATGTTCGGCTTGCCGGGGATCCCCACAACTGACGTAATGCGGCCGCCTCCGACCGCCGGTCCAAGGTTGCGAAACTTCATGTTCTCCAGGGGATCTTTTGTGGCGTCTGGCTTCTGCGCCGCTCTTTCGGATTTCTCATCCGCCTTCGCCCTTCCGGCCGACTCTTTCTCCTGGGCGGCCAGCCACTGGGTGGAAAGACTGAACAAGAGAACAACGAGAACGGAAGCTGCCTTCGCGATTGTTTTCATAGGGGTTCTCCAGCACAAAGGAAGAAGCGAATCATAACGCAAATGCCCGCCGTCTGTACAAGCGGCCGTTGCTCTTCTGCATGCCGGGAAAGCAAAAAAGCTGTTGCACTTTTCCAGTCTTGTGTATAAATCGAATAGGACATTCGCGTTAAATGTGTCGCCGAATTTTCTCTCTAGGAGTCATTCCTGTGAAGAAAGTCTTCTTGTTGATTTTTGCTGCCGCTCTGCTGGCTGCCCCTCTCCATGGACAGAAGCACGAACAGGACCGGTTGAAACATGCCGGCGAGGTATTGATGGAGATCCTGAATATCCCCGATAACCTGCCTAAGCCGCTCCTGGATCGCGCTGAATGCGTCATCGTGGTCCCCTCGGTGAAGAAACTGGCGCTGGGTGTCGGTGGAAACTTCGGACGCGGAGCCATGTCCTGCCGCAGTGGCCCGACCTTCCAGGGGCCCTGGGGACCGCCGGCCATGTACGCGCTGGAGGGAGCGAGCATCGGTTTTCAGATCGGCGGCGAAGCCACTGATTTTGTTTTACTGGTAGTGAACCCCCACGGAGCGCGCTCGCTGCTGCGCAGCAAGGTAAAACTCGGCGGAGATGCTTCTGCTGCTGCCGGGCCTAAAGGCCGCGATGCCGAAGCCGCCACCGATATCACCATGCACGCGGAGATTCTGACCTACTCTCGCGCTCGCGGACTGTTCGCCGGCGTCTCGCTCGAAGGCTCCACGCTGCGTCCCGACGGCAGCGCCAACAATCATCTCTACGGCCGCGATGTTACCGCCAAAGAAATCGTCATCGAGCACAAGGTAAGCACACCCGCTTCTGGTCAGCTCATGGTTTCCACTCTGCAGAAGGCTTCGCCGCGCAACTTGTCTGACGCGAAATCTCTGCAGCCGGAGCCGAAGTAAGAATCGGCGGCAGTGGGCCTCCAGGAATGCCACGGAGTCAGGCTTCTTGTCTGTTCCGCGGAAGGCCCCAAACTGCGCCGTGATCGCGATGCCCTCGAACTGATCGGCGAGGCAGGCGCGCATCGCGCCGGTCTGGTTGCCGTCCCTGTGGAACGATTCGACCCCGACTTCTTCCATCTCAAAACACGGCTGGCGGGCGAGTTTTTGCAGAAGTTCGTGATTTATGGCGTGCGCGTGGCCATCGTCGGCGACCTCTCTGCATTCCTCAACCAGGGCCACGCCTTGCAAGCCTTTGTGCGCGAGTCGAATCGCGGTCATAGCCTCTGGTTTGTTTCGAGCCTTGATGATCTAAAGCAGCGGTTGCAGAAGGATGCCGATAAGAGTGAGCAGGCCAGGTAAGGTTATTCTGGGGGGACGAGTCAATCGCGCTTTTCAAAGATCACGATGTGCTGCAAAGGCAGGGTCTCCACAGTTCTGATGTAAGTCAGTCTCACCGCTCCCATTTCCTTCTTCAGCTGATCGACCGCCATCTTGTGAACCTCTTTGATGGCTACCGCCGGGTCTTCCTTGCGGTATTCCACGAAAACCATGCGCCCGCCCGGCTTGAGGGCGTTGCGAATGGCCGTCATCATTTCGTATGGGAAAGAGAGTTCATGGTAGACGTCCACCATCAGAACCAGGTCCACGCTGTTCGCCGGAAGATGCGGGTCGCGCTCCGATCCCTTGGTAACTTCCACGTTCATCGCATTTCGATCGGCGGCGCCTCGACGCAAAGCAGCGACCATCTCATCCTGGATATCGACGGCCAGAACTTTCCCTGAGGGACCAACCTTAGGTGCGATCTTGAATGTGTAGAAGCCCGATCCGGCGCCTATATCGGCTACGGTCTCGCCGCCTTTGAGATTAAGAGCGGCGATAACCAGTGCTGGCTTCTCTTCATCCTCGCGCTGCGGACGGTTAAGCCATGTAATGCCTCCGGCTCCCATGACCTGCGCGATCTCCCGGCCCATGTAGAACTTCCCGGTTCCGTTCGGATCGTGATCGGTGCGGGTCTCATAAATCGGTTGGGTCGCCCTGACGGCTTGGGCGATCGCCGAAAAGGCAGAAAGTTCCGCAGCGAACAGGCAGGCTATAAGGCCCAGTGCCATCACTAACGTCTGCCGAGTGAGTCTGGTTCCGTCGTGACGGTCCGCTCTCATAAACGCCTCCCAGCTCCGCTGCCTTTGAGTGTGTCGATCTCCTGATTCTATAATGGTGCCGCGCCGAAATCCGGCGAATGCAAGGAGGTATGGCATGAAGAAGACTCTCGTTCTGGTATCTCTCCTCTCGCTTTTCTCCCTCGCGGCCTATGCCGAAAAGATGACCGGCTATGTCTCTGACGAGCAGTGCGCCAGCCACCAGTCCAAGGCTGCCAAGGCTACCGATTGGGTTGATCCCAAGATGTTCGAATCCTGCGCCCAGAAGTGCGCCAAGAACGGTTCACCGGTAGTCTTTGTTACCGAAGACAACAAGGTGCTGAAGTTCGATTCCGACTCGCTCAAGACCGCCACCGAGCACCTTGGCCACAGAGTCTCGGTCGATGGAAAAGTCGACAATGGCGTGCTTAAGGTCGACAAGATTGAAAACATCAAGATGGAAGCCAAGACCTCCAAAGACGGTCAGGAAGAGCACATGCACTGATCTGCAGCTTCTACCGTAACCTCTCCACCCTGATGACGCTGTGGCCGCTGCTGGCTCGGCTCGCAATTGGAAGATCTTCGAGCATCGGTGTTATCAGCCTCATCGGAGGCGGTTCGCTTTCAGTTACACTTTTATTCATGGCCCAAATCACATATCTGGAATGCTCGAAGTGTGGAGACCATCTGAACGCCACAGTTCCGCAAACTATCTGCCCCAAGGACGGCGGCTCCCTGTATGTTCGCTATGACCTGGCGGCACTCAAAGGCAAATTCACTCCCGATTCGCTGCGCGGACGTCCCGCCACCATGTGGCGTTACCGCGAGGTGCTTCCCGGCGAGAAGCCGGTAAGCCTGGGAGAAGGGTTCACGCCGCTCCTGCCCAGCCGCGAGAATGCCAACGTCTATATAAAGGATGAAGGCCTGAACCCCACGGGCTCCTTCAAGGCACGCGGCCTGTGTGCGGCCGTGACCATGGCTCGCGAGTACAAACTGAAAAAGCTGGCTGTCCCCTCGGCCGGCAACGCTGCCAGCGCTCTGGCCGCGTACTGCGCCGCCGCCGCAATAGAAGCACACATCTTCATGCCCCAGGACGTCCCCATGGCTAACCTGGTGGAGTGCAAAGCTTACGGCGCCAAGGTTACGCTGGTCGACGGGCTGATCTCCGACTGTGCCCGCATGGTCAACGAGCGCAAGCAAGCCGAAGGTTGGTTTGATATCTCCACACTCAAGGAGCCGTTCCGCGTGGAAGGCAAGAAAACCATGGGCTTCGAGGTCGCCGAGCAACTCAACTGGGAACTCCCTGACGCCATCTTCTATCCCACTGGCGGCGGCGTCGGCCTGATCGGCATGTGGAAAGCCTTCGAAGAAATGGAGCAGCTGGGCTGGCTGAAAGGTAAGAAGCGCCCGAAGATGGTTTCCGTGCAGGCCGCGGGTTGCGCGCCCGTGGCCAAGGCGTGGCAGGAACATAAGCCGGTCGCCGAGATGTGGCAGAACGCGCATACCCACGCCGCAGGACTTCGCGTCCCTAAGCCCTACGCTGATTACATCATTCTCGACATCCTCAAGCAGAGCGGTGGGACAGCGATTGCCGTCTCCGATGAGCAGATCTTCGCTGCCGTCGAGGAGTGGGCCAGCCATGAGGGTGTGTTCGCCGCTCCTGAGGGCGCCGCCTGCCAGGCTGCTTACAAGATTCTCTTGGCCCAGGGTTTCCTGAAGCCGAAGGATACGGTTGTCCTGTTCAACACCGGCTCAGGCTTGAAATACATTGATGTGGTGGCTGAAGCGCTGAATATCTGTGCTGCTGAGGCAGATGGGAAAGGTGTTCCCGCAACAAGAAATATTGGTGGGATCATTCAGCCGTATTAGCTACATCCCGAGCCCAGCGAGGGATCTCTATATCCGCGAGAGGGTCATGCAGGGAATTGGAAAAATGCGCACTATTCTGTCCGTATGTCTGGTATTCACTCCGGTTTGTGTTTCCGCTTGTTGGCAGGCGAAACAGAAGCCGTCTCTCATCGAAAACAGCGATATCCGTGGTGTCTTTAGCTACGAGCATAAACCTCTGCAAGCCACCCTGAGACTGGAGGACGCTGCGGGAAAAGTGATCGCCAATGGACGAACCAATGCGGATGGATCGTTTGTGTTTCCAGCGATCAAGCCGGGGAAATATCGCTTGAGGATGCTTAAGCCATCTTGGGAAAGAGTTGACATCATCCTTTTCTCTCATTCTGACCTATTACACAAAGCTACTACACTTCGAGTTAACTACTCCGGTGACTTTTGCCAGGAAGTGGCAGTTGTTCCCGCATCTGAATGATGACAGATCGCCTCTACTACCACGACTCCTTCCTCTACGACTTCGATGCTCAAGTCGTCGAATCGCTCACGCTTGACGGCAAGCAAGCCGTCGTCCTGGATCGAACCGCCTTCTATCCCACCAGCGGCGGCCAGGTTTTCGATACCGGAAGGCTTTTATTTAACGGGGGAAGGGAAGTTGCAGTTACGGAAGTTGGCGATGAAGACGCTGGCCGCATCTTTCATTTTGTGCCGGAAGCGCTCCCGCCGGGCACAGCCGTTCACGGCAGCATTAACGCTGCGCGCCGCCGCGATCACATACAGCAGCACTCCGGCCAGCATGTGCTTTCAGCAGCGTTTATCCGACTCTTTAACATGCCCACGGTCAGCTTCCACATGGGCGTAGAGAGCTGCACCATCGACCTGCAGACTAACGGAGTAACCCCCGCTCAGGCGGAACAGGTTGAGCGCCTGGCCAACGAAATCGTTCTTGAGGACCGCCCGGCCAGCATCCGTTTTGTTTCTCTGGATGAAGCCCGCACCCTCGGCTTGCGCAAGCTTCCGCAGAAACAGACGGGCGATCTGCGGCTGATCGACATTCAGGACTTCGATTTAACCGCCTGCGGTGGAACGCACGTGCGCTCCACTGGCCAGATAGGCGCCATCCTGCTGCGCAAGATAGAAAAGGTCAAGCAGGGCGTTCGCGTGGAATTTGTCTGTGGCCTGCGCGCTGTGTCCACGGCCCGTAAGGATTACTCCACTCTCACTGAAGCTGCCGGGGTCTTTTCCGCTCACATCCATGATCTGCCTCAGCAGGTGCGCAAAACTGTGGAGGAATCCAAAGTCTCGGGCAAGGTACAACAGAAGCTGCTTGAGGAAATCGCCGGCCTGCAGGCGGAGCGGCTGCTGGCTGAAGCATCAGGGTCGCCCAGAATCGTCGCTCGCGTTCTTCCCGAGCGCGACGCGGTCTTCGCCAAGCTGCTGGCTCAGAAGCTTACCGCAGGCGCACCCGGTGTAATCGCCCTGCTTGCTGTCGGAGCCGGTCAGCCCGCGTTGGTCTTCGCGCAGAGTCCCGGCCAGAAACACAACATGGGCCAGCTCATGAAAGATGCCATGGTGCAGTTGGGCGGTCGCGGCGGCGGCACTGCCGATCTGGCCCAGGGCGGACTCCCCGCCGGCACGGTCGACCTGGCCCGAATCGAAAAGCTGTTGCGCGATCTGGCGTCCAGGCTCTAACCTTTCCGCTTATGCTCCGACAACTCTTGCGGGCTGTATTTCCACCGGTTCTTCTCGCGGGCTCGATTTGCGCCCAGCAACCATCACCGGATTTCGCCAAGGCTTCTGACGAAGCTGTCAAGTTTCTGGCCGAATTGGTGAGGATCGACACCAGCAATCCTCCCGGCAATGAAACCAGGGCGGCCGAGTACATCAAGGGCGTGCTGGCCGGCGAAGGCATCTCCGCGCAGATCTACGAGTCCGCGCCGGGACGAGGCAACCTGGTTGCTCGGCTGAAGGGCAACGGCAAAAAGAAGCCGCTGCTGCTGATGGCGCACCTCGATGTCGTGGGCGTGGAGCGCGATAAATGGACGGTCGACCCCTTCGCCGGAATTATTAAAGACGGCTACCTCTACGGTCGCGGTTCCATCGACGACAAGAGCATGGACGCCGCCAACCTGGAAGTCTTTCTGCTGCTCCATCGCCTGAAGGTTCCGCTGGATCGCGACGTGATCCTGATGTCGGAGGCCGGCGAAGAAGGCACCACTCAATTCGGCATTGACTTCATGGTTGAGAAGCACTGGGACGACATTGCTTGCGAGTACGCGTTGAACGAAGGCGGCGCCATCCCGGAAGAAAACGGAAAAGTTGAATACGTGGGCGTCTCCACCACGCAAAAAGTTCCGCGCGGATTCACCCTGGTGGCGCGCGGCACCAGCGGCCAAGGCTCGGCTCCCAGACTCGACAACCCCATTGCTCACCTTGCGGCCGCGGTCGATAAAGTCGCTCGGTGGGAAGCTCCCATGCGCCTGAACGAGACCACGCGGCGGTTCTTCCAGCAGATGGCCGGGATCAGCCCTGCCGAGAAAGCTCAAACCTATTCACACATCGAAGACCCGGCCGCGCAGCGAAAGCTGCTTGAGACGGAACCGCCGTATTACTCCATGCTGCGGACCTCACTGGTTCCGACCATCATCAAAGGTGGTTTCCGCTCCAACGTGATTCCAGCCGAAGCCGAAGCCCGCTTTGACGTCCGCGCGCTGCCCGATGAAAACATGGACGCGCTCAAAGCTTCGCTGGCCAAACTGATCAATGATCCTGCTATCCGGATCGTGGATGCGGAGAATGCCGGCCAGCGCCCGGCCACTCCGCCTTCGGGCCTGGACACTGAGGGATTCCACGCTCTCGAGCGCGCGCAGCAGAAAGTGTTTCCCGGCGTTCCTACCATCCCGCTCATGCAGGTCGGCGCTACTGACTCGGCCGAGCTGAGAATCAAGGGCGTGCAGGCCTACGACATAGGCTCGGTGATGAGCCCCGAAGACCGCAAACGAGTTCACGGCAACGACGAGCGCCTTGAAATCTCCGGATTCGGCAAGTTCGTGCAGTTTGTTTACTGCGCCACCGTTGACCTTGCAGGCGCCAAATGAGCTTTAGAGATCGTGTCGTCTGGATCACGGGAGCGTCCTCGGGAATCGGCGAGGCCGTGGCAGAAGCTTTTCACAAAGCCGGCGCCCGCCTGATCCTTTCTGCGCGGCGTGAAGACGAGCTGCGGCGCGTTCAGGCCAAGTGCGGCGGTGAGCTGAATACCTGGGTACTTCCTGTGGATGTCAGCCAGAACGCTGAGCTGGCGGAAAAGGCCCGTGCCGCTCTGGCGATGTTTGGCGCCATTGATTTCCTGGTGCTCAACGCCGGCATCTCCCAGCGCGCTCTTACGCGAAACTCAGAAGAGAACGTCTACCGCCAGCTGATGGAGACTAATTTTTTTGGCCCGGAGACTCTGGCTCGCGCCGTCCTGCCATCCATGCTGGAGAGAAAATCCGGGCACTTTGTGGTGATATCCAGTATCGCCGGCAAGTTCGGCGTGCCTCTGCGCTCGGGATATTCGGCCACCAAGTTCGCTCTTCACGGCTTCTTTGAAGCCCTGCGCGCCGAAGAATCACGCAACGGAATCCGCGTGACCATGGTCTGTCCCGGCTTCATCCGCACCGGTATCAGCCTTTCCGCGCTCAAAGGTGACGGCAGCAAGCATGCGGTAATGGATCCCGAATTGGCGCAGGGAATGCCTGCAGAGGAATGCGCCCGGCAGATTCTCACCGGCGTCGCCGGCCGAAAACAGGAAATATGCGTCGGTGCGCCCCGCGAGAGGGCGCTGGTTTATATGAAACGCTTCGTTCCCGGGCTTCTTGCCCGCATGGTGTCGCGCCGGATCTGAATATCTCTGAGTTACTCGCGGGTCTTTTGCCGGACTGGCGGACGCTGGTAGAATCAAGGTTGTTTCTTCCCACAGTTACGGGGCTATAGCTCAGCTGGGAGAGCGCATCGTTCGCAACGATGAGGTCGTCGGTTCGATCCCGACTAGCTCCACCATCCCAGAGTTCCCGCGTGTGTACAGAGCGCTATATCCGTGCTGCTGTGCCAAGATCCCAAGGGGCGGAGGGCGGGCAGAGCCCAAATTGCCGGGTGGACAGTTAGTTGGCTAGAATTGGTCACACTGGGGAAAACCACGGAAGAGACAGTGAACCCGCAGAACACACTCGTGAATGTACAAGCCCCCGCCGATGCCGATCTTGCGGCATGGGTCCGAGATGCACGCGCGCGCACTCTTGACCTGGTTGCCGATCTCTCTGACGAACAAATGATGGGGCCGCAGTTGTCTATCGTCAACCCGCCGCTATGGGAGATCGGACACGTGGCCTGGTTCCAGGAAAAATGGGTTCTCCGTCATGCCGCCGGAGAATCCCCGGTCCGTTCTGGGGTGGACGGGCTTTACGATTCAGCTGCTGTCGCACATGACACTCGTTGGGACCTGAAGCTGCCTTCCCGGCGCGAAACTCTGGATTATCTGACGACGGTGCGCGACGCAGTCCTGGAGAGAATCGAGGCCGGCAATCTCTCTGAGAACCACCGGTACTTTATCCAGCTGAGCATTTTCCACGAGGACATGCACAACGAGGCCTTCGCCTATACCCGCCAGACGCACGGCTATCGTGCCCCTGGCTCGTGTCGTCGGCAGACGTCATCTGTCGCTGGTGAAGCGGGTCCGCTGCGCGGCGACGCGGAGATTCCCGGCGGCCGCTTTATGCTTGGAGCATTTCCGGAACTTTCCTTCGTCTTCGACAATGAAAAATGGGCCCACGCAGTTGAAGTTCGTCCATTTGCCATGGCACGGGCGGCGGTCACGCAAGGCGAGTTCCTGGACTTTGTAGAAGCAGGCGGTTACCGGCGTCCCGAGTTCTGGGGCGAATCCGGATTGAAATGGTTGCGCGGTGCAGGCGCTGAACATCCTCTTTACTGGCATCGCGAAGCGGCCGGGCGCTGGCTGCGGCGCGACTTCGATCGCTGGCTGCCGCTTGAGCCGCATCGGGCAGTATTGCACGTCAACTGGTGGGAAGCGGAGGCCTATTGCAATTGGGCCGGGCGGCGGCTGCCCACGGAAGCCGAGTGGGAGGTTGCCGCGTCCTCCGAGCCGGCCGGCCATGGACTTGCCCAGACTAAGCGTCTTTTTCCCTGGGGCGATTCCTTCCCCAGCGCCGGACAAGCCAACCTTGGCGGCGCCTCCGGGGGTACTGTTGACGTGGCAGCGCTTCCCGCCGGCGACAGCGCATTCGGATGCCGGCAGTTGATTGGGAACGTGTGGGAGTGGGTTGCCGACAACTTTGAGCCTTACCCGGGTTTCGAGGTGGATCCGTATCGCGAGTATTCACAGCCCTGGTTCGGCACGCACAAGGTTCTGCGCGGTGGCGCTTGGATTACGCAGCCGCGGCTTCTGCGCAACACCTGGCGCAACTTCTATACTCCCGATCGGCGTGATGTCTGGGCGGGCTTCCGCACCTGCCGGCGGGACCCCGCATGAACATACTCATTATCAACCCGGCGCGGACGCAGCCCCACACCGGTAACCGCACCACGTCAGAGCGTTGGGCCCGACTCATGCGTGACCTGGGCCATCACGTCGAAGTAGCCCATGACTGGACGGGACCGACACAGGCGAAAGATTGCGACCTGCTGGTGACGCTGCATGCCCGTCGCAGCTTCCCGACGCTTGAGCGCTTCCATCGCGCGCGACCCGGCGTGCCAGTGGTAGTCGCCCTCACCGGTACCGATCTCTATCAGGATATCCAGACAAGTCCGGAAGCCAGGCAGTCACTAGAGGTAGCTTCTCGCCTGGTTGTCCTTCAACCCAGGGCCGTAGAGGCCCTCCCCACCCGTTTCCGCGGCGCATGCCAGGTCATTTACCAGTCGGCCGAGACCGCCGGACCGCCCGAAAAGCCTCCTGAGAATGTGTTCCGGGTCTGCGTTCTGGCCCACTTGCGGGCAGTGAAGGATCCGTTGCGTGCTGCTTATGCCGCCCGCGATCTGCCTCCTGATTCGCGCATTCAAGTTGCCCATGCTGGTGGCGTTCTCGACGCAGAACTGGCGGGCGAAGCCGAGGCCGAGCAACGCCGTAATTCCCGATATTGCTGGTTCGGGGATCTTCCTCGCGACTGCGCGCTACGTCTATTGGCCGGCTCCCATGTGCTGGCCTTGACGTCGCAACTGGAAGGTGGCGCCAACGTGGTCAGCGAGGCCATTGCTGCCGGCGTGCCCGTTTTGTCGACCTCCATACCCGGCTCTTTAGGCATCCTCGGCGACGGGTATCCTGGTTATTTTCCCGCCGGTGACACCCGCGCGCTGTCCCTCTTGATGCTGCGCGCAGAAACCGACCCCGCGTTTTACGGCGAGCTCAAGCGGCGCATTGACGAACTCAGGTTCTTGGTCGATCCCCGGCGGGAACGTGAAAGCTGGCACGAACTCCTCAATGAGGTTAGCCGGTCCGCGGTCTTATAGGTGCTGCAGGTGAATCGATCTCGGAAAGTAGTCATCAGCGCCTCGCCCTACGGGGCGAGGCCATGGCTGTCTCGATTCCAAACGCTGTTTACCGATGCTTGATGAACGTGCCGTCTTGCAGCTCGCTGATGGCTTGATGGAGCTGTGCCTGGGTATTCATCACGATAGGACCGTACCAGGCCACAGGCTCTTCGATCGGCTTGCCCGAGACCAGCAGAAAGCGAATGCCTTCCGGCCCCGCCTGCACCGCGATCTCATCACCACGATCGAACAGCACGAGTGAATGATTGCGGGCATCGTACACCGGCGGTGCGTCAGGCTTAGCTACCTGCTCGGTCAAGACCGCGCGCGGGTCGGAAGCGTCACGAAAAGTCCCTGAGCCCTCGAAGACGTAGGCAAAGGCATTCCGCGTGGTTTCGATCTTCAAATGCTTCCGCTGACCTGCCGGGACGGCAACGTCAAAGTAGTTAGGATCGGCAGCTACGCCTTCCACGGGCCCTCGCTTGCCCCAGAACTCGCCGCAGATTACGCGGATGCGAGTCCCATCGTCGTCCGTCACCTCAGGAATCTGACTCGACGGGATGTCCTGGTAACGGGGATCGGTCATCTTCAGCGATGCCGGCAGGTTCGCCCAAAGTTGAAAGCCATGCATGCGCCCGCGAGCGTCGCCCTTGGGCATCTCCTGGTGCAGGATGCCGCTGCCGGCCGTCATCCACTGCACATCTCCGGCGGTCATCTTGCCCTTGTTCCCCAAGCTGTCCCCGTGCTCCACCGAGCCCGCCAGCACGTAAGTTATGGTCTCGATTCCGCGATGCGGATGCCAGGGAAAGCCGGCAACATAGTCCTCCGGACGATCATTGCGGAAATCGTCGAGGAGAAGAAATGGATCGAAATCCCGGGTCTTGCCGAAGCCGAAGGCCCGCTGCAGCTTCACTCCCGCGCCCTCCAGAGTGGGCTTGGGTTCGATTATCTGTCTCACTGGTCGCAGCGACATATTGTCCTCTTCCCGTTTGTTGAAATGTTCTGTCTTTTGATGCGGCCACGGTGTCTACGGATTCAGAAGGCAAAAACTACTTTGATATCAAAATAATACACGCGTGCCCCGCCCCGACTGCTGGGGGCGGCGGAGAATGAGCCCCCCTGGCCAAGAATCCTAATAAGCCGTGTCTTGCAGCCCGGCCAAGGCTGCCAGGGTATGCAATCTTCTGCATATTTCGGGCAAAGACCAGGGGGAAATGTTACGTTTCTGCTCTCTCTGCCACTAAAGCAAACAGTTGATTTGTTGGGCAAGCTCATCAAGGGAATTTGACCCTGTTCTTTAGGGATTTGTCCGGTTTTTTTAGTGAGGATTCGTGGGCTCTCAACGTTAGTTGTGCCGGGAACGATTGACCAGAGCAGACCTTGACTTGGAGTTGGGGGACTCGCTCGGATTCGTCCAGCGGCGGATCTGTGCGAGCGAAACGTCAACGAACTCATATGGCGACGAATTTGCTTAGGAACTTCCTAGATTTGGGCGCGGCTCGCGCGTATAGTGTTGGCCCAATTGAGTGCCTGGGGCCCCCGTTTTTCCTTCAACTTGGAGACTTGTTATGAAACCGCTTTTCCGCGTTGTCACGTTCGCGGCTGTATGCGTATTTGTGGGCCTCCTGGTTACGCCGATGCAAGCGCAGTTCATCTGCGCTGGGAGCGCCGATGGAAGCACAGGTCTGGGACCGCAGGGAGCCAGCGCAACCGGCTCGCCTGGCAACGTGGCCTGTGGCACCAATGCCAACGCCAGTGGTGCGGGCAGTGGCAACACCGCCTTTGGAAATGCCGCGAATGCCAGCGGCGACGGCAGCCAGAACACGGCGTTTGGTAATGGGACTAACGCAAGCGGCAACGGCAGCTTCAACGTAGCCAGCGGAGCAGGAGCCAATGCCAGCGGCAACACCAGCGCCAACATTGCTACCGGCCAGAATGCGAATGCCAGCGGCGATACGGGCAACAACGTGGCCGTGGGAACTTCGGCTAATGCCAGCGGCACGGGGACCAGCGCCAACATCGCTATCGGGCAGCAGGCCAATGCCAGCGGCAACAATTTCGGCGACAACGTGGCCATCGGGCTGCAGGCAGATGCGCATGGAGACAACGGAGCCAATGTGGCCATCGGGCAGCAGGCGGACGCTCACGGCACGAACGGAATCAACATCGCGACCGGGTGGCTGGCCAATGCCAGCGGAGACAACAGCCGCAACATCGCGGAGGGATTTGAGAGCAATGCCAGCGGAACGAACAGCCGGAACATTGCGATCGGCAGCGGAGCGCTGGCCAACGGGAACAACAGCTTCAACACCACGGTAGGCCGGTTCTCGAATGCCAGCGGGACGGGCAGCATCAACACGGCGGAGGGCGAAGCGGCC
>Ga0070732_10000052_pt1 | contig 128320 bp, 109 predicted proteins | sample Coa_R1_5_FD_66449 | JGI IMG/M metagenome (GOLD analysis project Ga0070732, IMG submission 66449) | Surface soil microbial communities from Centralia Pennsylvania, which are recovering from an underground coalmine fire - Coalmine... | ecosystem: Environmental > Terrestrial > Soil >... | reverse complement strand
TTTTTTAGCGCGCTCCGCTCCGCTGCGCGCCGGGCCTTCGGCAGATCGGTGTTGGTTCTTTCTTCTACCTTTCCCAGGGTTCCAGCAGCCCCGCCGCGGATTGGCGCTGGGACGGCTTCCATCCTGGGCTACCTTCTTGCCGCTTCTTCCACCCCACCGCACGAAGCGTGCGGCGGGGACTCCGGCCTACCGGCGCCGACCATCGAAGCAGATGCGAATCGCCTGAAGAGTTTTCTGATGGGAACCCCGGAAAAACCTGGTGCAAGCGGCGCTCAGTAGTCAGCAATCAGCATTCAGCCGGAGAAAATCGCCGTAATCCTGTGATCGTATGATTTGATCGGATGACCACGCCTGCCCGCGCAAAACCGGCGCAGTCTGGGGACCCCGGGCCTTCGGCAGATCGGTGTTAGTTCTTTCTTCTATCTTTCCCACAGCTCCATCAACGCGCTGCGGTGTAACCGCAGCGCATTGCTTCCGCAGTGGGCTACCCTGTGGGCGCACCTACCGGCGTTTGGATTTCCGACAGCTATTTCGGGCGTAACAGTTTTCGAGTGAGAAAAAAGCCGGCTGCCGCCCCAACCAATCCACCCAGGCCAATTGAGAGAAGGTACGCTCCGATCACAGCGAGGCCGCCCCCCAGCCCCATCCATTGATGACCGACCCTTGGAGCCAAGACTAGTACCGCTGTCGAAAGCAAGAACGAGACAGCTGTTGCCGCCGTCGAGACGCTAATCACATACACTCCGGTTCGACGAAATCTCTGAAAAAAGAGCAACACAATTCCCGCCAGGATGCACAGGATCCAAACGGGGACAATGAGAAAGAATGGCATTCGGGCAGGGACATTGTGCCACAGTCGCGTGGCGCGTTGACGCGCCTCCGGCACTCGCCGTGACAACGGAGGCGGCGCGGATCGCTCGGGGATCGGGAAGAATCGGGTGATCCGGCGATCGGGTGATCGGAGGAAAAAGCTGCTAGTTGCTGGCTCCTAGCCAAAAGCCGGAGCCAAAAGCTGGCCAACAGCCAGCAGCTAGTAGCCAGAAGTTATAGGCTGGATGAGTCGCGTGATCCGCGGCAGGCCGGAACAGGTTGGGTGATCGGAAAAACCGGAAGACGTTTTCGCCGCGAATTTTCACGAATGAGAGCAGATCGGGTTTTTTCCTCTGTGTGCCTTCGTATCCTCTGCGTTAGTGGGGTTGGGTTGGCGAATTGCCAGCTGCTGATTGCTGACTGCCAAATGAATAGGAGCTGAGATCGGTGGTCAGGGGAGAAAATCGCTCACGATTCTCTCTCCGCCTCGTCTCATCATGGTTACCGCGCCGATATTCCATGGAACGAGGCCGCGCGATGGTTGACCGGCTACTCCACTGCTCGCACCGCAATCCCCGCTGGTTTCAAGCATTGCGAACGACTTGCCTGTTTATGTGCCTGTTTATGTGCCTGGTCGCGCCGGCCGGTGGACAGCCATCGGGTCAGGCAAAGGTGGAAACCGGATTTGTCGCGGCCAACGACGGCGTCCGCCTGTACTACACCAAGGTAGGCAGGGGAGCACGGACGGTGATTCTGCCGGGGCGGCTTTTTCTTTTTCCGGCTTTTGCACGGCTGGCGCATGGCCGCACGCTCATTTTCTACGATATGCGCGACCGCGGTCTTTCCGACGCGGTCGAGGAGCCGTCCCGGATCAGCTTGCAGCATGACGCCGACGATCTGGAAGCCGTGCGCGCTCACTTCGGCGTGGAGAAGCCCGACCTGGTCGGCTTTTCTTATTTAGGCAAGATGGTGATTCTCTACGCCACGCAGCATCCCGATCAAGTGCATCGCATCGTGCAGATCGGCCCGGTGGCGCGCAAGTTCGGAACCAGCTTTTCCCCATCGCTCACCGCCGGAGATGCGAGCACGGTCCCCGATCCGGCTGAAGTCAGCCGGGTGGAGTCACTGGCCGGCAGCGCCTTCGCCAGGGAGCATCCGCGGGAATATTGCGAGATGGAGTGGAAGACGGAGCAGCAAAGAATGGTAGGAGATCCGGCCAACGCCGGCCGCATCCCCAGCCCTTGCGAGATGAAGAATGAGTGGCCGGCGCATCTGGCCCGGCATTTCCAGCCGCTGCTGGCCTCCGACCAGGCGCTGGACATCAGCAAAGAATCGATTGCCAGGGTGAGGGCGCCGGTACTGACCATTCACGGAAGAAAAGACCGCAATGCTCCCTACGGCGGGGGACGCGAGTGGGACATGCTGCTCCCTGACGCTCGCCTCATCACGATTGAGGGCGCCGCTCATATGTCCTGGATCGAATTCCCCGACATCGTGTTTCCCAGCATCGATCTCTTTTTGAACGGGCGTTGGCCGGAGCAGGCAAAGAAGATCCGGACTCTGGAACTGCGGCCAGTAAGCCCGTAACCTTCGCGGGACGCTTCCCCGGGGATCGGGACATGCTGGATTTGGTAATTTGGCAATTTGGTAATTTGGCAAGCGAAAATCGGAAGAATCCGGTCGGCACCGATATGGTAATGGCCGCCGCCGAACTTTTACGAAGTAGGACGAGGGCGGGCGGAAAGAAGGACAAGGCGTGAGATGGCCTACTTCGTGATTGACATGATAACGATGATGTTGTGAAATAAAGTAGTATTTAGTAGTTAGTATTTAGTAGTTAGCCAAAACCGGAAAACCCGAAAGCCAAAGGCTAAAAGCAGAAGCCGCGGCCGCCGCAGGGAGGCCAGAGCAATTGGGTAATTTGGCAAATGGAAAAACCAAAGAGCCGCGCAAGGCGGACGGTTCGGGAAGATCTTTGACAAATTAGTATTCAGCATTCAGCACTCAGCCGGGGCAAAACTGCTAAGCCCTTTGGAATCATAGATGGACCCGCGCCGGATGGGATGCCATGGGATGAGGTGGGATGATTGGGAGACCATACGGGGCGGGGAAAGATCTGGTGATCGGGTGATCCGGAGATCGGAAAATCCAAAGCGCCTTTAGCCGGGGATGAATCACCTGTCTCACTCGAAGGGGTCACCTCAATGATCGGGGATGAAGTGGGATCCATCCCAAGGGGGGCAGGGGGTTGTTCAAGATCGGGTGATCGGGTGATCGGAGGAAAAAGCTGCTAGCCGCTGGCTCCTAGCTTCTAGCCAAAGCCGAGAGCCAAAAGCCGGCAGCTAGTAGCCGGAGGCGAGAGGCTGGATGACCACTCCAGCCCACACAAAACCGGCGCGGTCTGGGACCCCGGGTGATCGGAAGAAAAAGGGGAATCGCCGTGATTCAGGTGATCAGAGGATCCGGTGATCGGAAAATCCAAAGCTGCCTTTAGCCGGGGATGAATCACCTGTCTCAGCTTAAGGGTGCACCTCAATCGCCGGGGATGATCGGGTATGAAGTGGGATCCATCCCAAGGGGGCAGGGGGGCTGTTTCAAGATCGGGTGATCCGGTGATCGGGAGATCGGAAAGGCAAAGGACTCGGCCCTTTCCTCATTCCTCACGAAGCAGCATCAGAGGATCAACCGATAGCGCGCGTTGTGCGGGAATCCAGGTAGCCAGCAGTCCCAGCAGGGCCATGGCCAGCACCACGCCGGCCAGGACCAGGGGATCGCGCGGCGTTGCCAGGTAGACGATGAACGCCAGCACCCGGCTGGCCAGGATTCCCAGGCCCAGTCCCGCCACCGATCCTATGGCCAGCAGTTTGAAAGCCCGGCCCAGCGCCGCCGTCAGCACGCCGCGGCGCTGCGCGCCCAGGGCAATGCGGATTCCCAGCTCGCGCAGCCGCTTGCTCACCGAGTAAGCGGCCATGCCGAAGATGCCGGTGATGGAGAGCATGGCGCCCATCAGGCCCAGCACGCCCAGCGACACCGTGGCCAGGCGCGAAGGAAACAGGGCGCCGTCCATCTCTTTGTTCCACGGCTGGATGTAGGGAAACAATCCGGCATCCAGGTCGCGCAGGCGGCCGCGGATGGCGGCGGTGAGCTGCTGCAGGTCGTCGCCGGAGCGCACCACCATCCAGGTTTCGTTGGAGGGCGACTGGAGGTTGGGGAGAAAGAGAGCAGAATCCTGATCTTCAGCCAGCATGAAGTACTTGCCGTTCTCGACCATGCCCACTACCTGAACGCGGGTGCCGTCGCGCAGCTTGAAAAATGCGCCCATGGCGGCTGCGGGAGAGCCGAAAACTTTGCGGGCAAACTCCTGGTTGATGATGCCGACGCGCGGGGCATTCTTGTCGTCGTGCCAGGTGAAGGCGCGGCCGGCCAGCAGGCTGGTGCGCGCCGCGGTCAGGTACTCGGGAGAAATGTAGTAGGTGCTGGGGAGAGCCGCGGCGTTCGCGGGTATGAGGTCTGTGGTCTGGTCTTTGAAGACGTAGGTGCCGCGCGCGTCCATGGCCAGCGGCGGATAGCTGACCATGCCCACAGAGGATACGCCGGGAATCGCGCTGAGAGTTTCGATCATGCGCTTTTGCATGGCCGGAACCTGGTCACCGCGATAGCCGGCGGTGCTGAGCTCGGCCTGAACCAGCACCGCATCGTGGGGATCGAAGCCGTAATTGCCATGCAGAGACCGTGCCAAACCGCGCAGCGCCACCATGGAGGAAGTTACCAGCACGCCGCAGAGGGCGATCTGCAGCACCAGCAGCGCGTCGCGAATGGTGATCCTTCGTCCCACGGTCGGCGTCGATCCCGCTTTCACCACCTCGTAGGGATCGGTTCGGAGAACCTGTCGCACCGGAACCAGCCCGAAAAGGACGCCGCTGACCACCGCCAGAATCACCGCGACGGCGTAGACATTGCTGTCGGGAGTGACGGGGAGGTTCATGGGAAAACGCGGAAAAGGATGCCAAGCGCTCAGCCGCTGCAACAGCGCCACGCTGGCCCACAGTCCGACGACGCCGCCGACCAGGGAGATCAGCAGCGCTTCGGTCAGAAGCTGGCGCAGAATTCGCGTGCGGCTGGAGCCCAGAGCCAGACGCAGCGCCACTTCCCGCGAACGATCGGCCGCGCGCGCTCCGAAGAGGCTGCCGAGGTTGGCGCACGCGGCCAGCAGGATCAACACCGCCAGCAGCATGAGGCCGGTCATGAACGCCCGTATCGGCCGGCCGAGAAAATCGCCGCCCAGCCCCGGCCGCGCCAGGGTGAAGTTCATGTGGGTGACGTCCTGGGGATAAGCCTTTTCCAGATCGGCGCCGATGGCGTCCAGGTCGGCCATGGCCTGCGCCCGCGTGACGCCAGGCTTCAGATGCCCGAGAGACTCAAAGATCGCGCGCCGGTTCTTGCGCTGCTCCAACTGGTTCTCCCCGCGCACCTGCTCCTGGTTCACGAGCGGGATGTAGAAGTCGGGCGTGAAGAAGGCGGAGCTTCCGTGAAATTCCGGTCCGGCCACACCCACGATGGTGAAAGGATGCTTGTTCATCCGCACGGTTCGTCCCACCACGCTGCGGTCGTCCTGAAAATGGCTGTGCCAGAATCCGTAGGAGAGCACGATGTAGGGAGCGCTGTTGGGGCCATGCTCGTCAGAGCTGTGAATCAGGCGGCCGAGATACGGCTGAACGCCGAGCACTTCAAAGTAGTTGCCCGTGACCTCATACATCCAGTAGCGCGAGGGATCTTTGCCGGCGTCGAGGCCGGCCTGGTCGATGTTGTACGCCGCGAGAGCTTCGAAGCTGTGATTGCGGTCGCGCAGGTCGCGATAGGTGGGATACGACTCAAAGCCGATGCCGTCGTGGTCGATGCCCCACAGAGTCTGCTCCTGCGGCAGGTTGAGCGGGCGCAGGATCAGCGCGTTCAGCACGCCGAACACAACCGCGTTGGCGCCGATGGCCAGCGCCAGCGTCAGCACCGCGGCGGCGGCGAATCCCGGAGACTTGCGCAACACGCGCAGGCTGTAGCGGACGTCGAGGGCCAGCGTTTCCAGGAAATTGCCGGCAAGCTGCTGGTAGCTTTCCTCGCGATAGTGCTCGTGGCCGCCGAATTCCAGGCGCGCGCGGCGCAGGGCCTCGGCGGGGTCAAGCCCGGAGCGTTCCAGGTCGTCAGCGCGGTGCTGGATGTGGGAGCTGAGCTCCTCTTCCATCTCGGCTTCGGTCTGGGAACGGTGGAAGATTCTTCCGGTAAGCGAGCGCAGGTATGAGAGCAACTTCATACTTCCTCCGGTTGCGCGGCCAGGGCCGACGCGATCGCCTCGGCCAGCCGGTTCCATCCTTCTACTTCCGCGCGCAGGCGCTTGCGTCCCGCGGCGGTGAGTTCATAGAACTTGGCGCGGCGGTTGTTGTCCGACGTTCCCCAGCTGGCCTTGAGCAGTCCCTGGCGCACCAGGCGGAAGAGCGCGGGATAGAGCGCTCCCTGCTCGATCAGCAGCGCGCGCCCGGAGATCTGCCCGATGCGCAGCAGCACTCCGTAACCGTGCAGCGGGCCGAGGGAAACGGCTTTGAGAATCAGAAGATCGAGCGTGCCGGGAAGAAGCTCGGCCTGGTCGGACATGTGTCCTCCTAAGACGGTTAGGAGATTAGCGCACTCTCTCCTAAGTTGTCAAGGAGAAGGATTTTGAGTCAGATTATGGAGGGCAAGCGTCTTAGGCCTGCATTAATGGCCATTGTTCAGAACCGATGTTTTACACATGCTAGTTGGAATAGAATCACCTTAACCCTCATGGCTGACACCAAAATCGCCCCCGCCGAAGCGCCCCCGAAGAATGGCGCTTCCTCGCCACAAGTCAACGTTTTCGCCGTGCACGGCGCTGACCCGGAGGTCCAGGCCTACGCCATGGCCAAGTATTCGCGATCCGCGCTCTCCATGAAGGAGTCATTGCGCGAATTGAACGAGCAGAAGGCGGAGCAGTTTCTCAATACTTTTTATTTTCAGTACGGGCACCGCTCCATCGCCGACCTGGCGCACATCGCCATGGCCGTGGAAAGGCTCTCGATTCTGGCGGCCATTGTGCTCGTCGACGAGCAGCGCTGGGATGGCCAGGAGCGCTCCACGCGCTACCAGAATTTCAAGAAGAGCGGCTACTACATCCCCGAGTTCGGCGGTAATACGGCGCTGCGCGACGAGTACTGCGCCACAGCCGATTTTCTATTCGCCGAGTACGAGGCCTTCAGCCAGGAGATGCTGCGCTATTACACCGCGCAGACGCCGCGTCCGGAGGGCATGGCGGAAGACGCGTACACGCGCACCTTGCGGGCGCGCGCCTTCGACAACGCGCGCTACCTGCTTCCGCTGGCCACCAACACATCGCTGGGCCAGATCGTCAACGCGCGCACTCTGGAGACGCAGATCTCGCGCCTGCTCTCCAGCACCTACGCGGAGGTCCGCCGGCTGGGCGAACTGCTGAAGGAAGCCGCCATCAAGCCAGCCTACAACGTGCAGTCGGAGGTCGCGCGCGAACTGGTGGAGCAGATCAAGGCCGCCGATCCCCTGCTGGGCGCGCAGGCCGAGCAGCAACTCCTGCGTCCGGTACGGGTTGCGCCCACGCTGGTGAAGTACGCCAACCCGTCCGAATACGAGATGGAGACGCGCCGGGAACTGGCGCACGCCGGCGCTGAACTGATGGGCGACGCTCCCATCGACCCCGCGCCTTTGGTTGATCTGGTGGAAGGCGCCGACCTGGAAATCGAGATTGCTGCCACGCTGATCTACTCGGCCTGTCATTATTCTTATCGCCAGGTGCGCGAGCGCGTGAAAAGCCTTTCGGCGAGCCGGCGCCAGGAAATCGTCAACCTGGGACTACGCCACCGCGGAGCGCACGACGAACTGTTGCGTCAGTTCCACTCCGGACAGCAATTCTGTTTCGACATCCTGATGGACGTGGGCGGCTTCCGCGACATGCATCGTCATCGCCGCTGCACCCAGATCGAGCAGGGGATCTCCGCCCGCCATGGCTACGACGTCCCGCCGGACCTGGTGTCGGCAGGGCTTGAGCCCCGCTATCGCGCCGCGATGAAGCGCGCCGAGGAGGTTCAGGAACGGCTCGCAGGGTCCTTCGACCAGCAGGCTGATCCCCACGCCGGCCTCTACCTGTTGCCCATGGCTTTCCGCAAGCGGACCTTATTCAAGATGGACTTCGCCGAAGCGCTGTACATTTCCGAGCTGCGCAGCGCAGCAGCCGGCCACTTTTCCTACCGAAATGTGGCCTACGCCATGTACCAGGAGGTGGCCCACAAGCATCCTTCCCTGGCGCTTTATTTCCGGGTCACCGATCCCGCGGCGGCCACCCCGGGGGACCTTCTAAAGCGTTAAGAAGAAAGTCCCAAACCGGCCAGTTTTTTTGGGCTATGCGATGGCTATGCGCCGAAATAAACTCTTTCGCTTTAGGGGTTTCCGAAGTAGAATCTGTGGCATCGAAGCGCCCTTCGGCTCCAACCCCTCCAGCCGTGAAATTTCTCAGGCTGGGAGCCCGTATGGTTCAATTCTCTATGTGGAGGCGTAGATTCCTTTGCTTGAATCTATGCAAAAGATCGCTGTGTTATACGACGCCAGTCGGGCGGTGCTCTCCACCTTCGACCTCGACGAGGTTTTGAACCACATTCTGACTATCCTCCGTGATTGCTTTCAGTTACGCACCGGAGCGGTCCTGCTTCTCGATCCTGTGAAGCAGGAGCTTTACTTCCGCGCCTCGCTGGGGCGGAACGATATGGACTTCAGCTATCGCGTACCGCTCGACCGCGGCCTGACCGGGGCGGCAGCCCGCCTCAAGCGTCCGGTTTATGCCCCCGATGTCGCCAAGGATCCGCGCTACATCCAGAATGTTCCCGAGACGCAGTCGGAGCTGGCGATTCCGCTGATGGTGCGCGAGCAGATTGTCGGTGTCCTCGACCTGCAAAGCGATCAACCGGACTTCTTCGACGCTGACATGATCGACCTGCTGACTTTGTTCTCCACCCAGGCCTCCATGGCGCTGGAGAACGCGCGGCTCTATGCGCTGGAGCGCCGCCGCGCCGATCAACTGGAAGCGATCAATGCGGTCGCCCGTCAGACCACCGCCGTCGTCGACCTGGACGAACTCTTGACGGTGGTTTGCCACGTGCTTCTGGAGTGGTTCAATGTCGACCATGTGTCAGTGTTAATGGCCGAGGGCGAAACGCTTCGCTTGCGCGCGCATGAGGGCCGCCTGACTCCGGCTTTTGACATGGGCTCCACCATTCCCATCGGCAGCGGGCTGGCGGGACGCGCCTTGCAGTCCAACCGCAGCATTCTCGAAAACAACGTGAGCAGCGCCGTAGATTACGTCTCAGGTTTTGTCGAGACTCAGTCGGAAATCTGCGTGCCCCTGGTCTTCTTCGGAGAAAAGCTGGGCGTCCTGGCTCTGGACAGCGCCCGCAAGAACGCCTTTGATGCCGAAGACCGGCAACCGCTTGAGTCTGTTGCCGACATCTGCGCGGCCGCAATCCAGAACGCAAACAACTTCGATCGCATGAAGCAGCTGGCCTATGTCGACGGCCTGACCGGAATCCACAACCGCAGGTTTTTCGAGATGCGCATCGTCGAAGAACTGGAGCGCGCGGGACGCTTCCAGGGACGATTGTCGGTCATCATGGTGGACATCGATCACTTCAAGAAGCTGAATGACGAGTTCGGCCACCTGCTGGGCGATGAGATACTGCGTTCAGTTTCGTCGGTTCTGAAACAGCAGCTCCGCAAAATGGATATGGTTTGCCGCTACGGCGGCGACGAGTTCGCCATCCTGGTGCCGGAAACTACCGGGGATAATGCTCTGCGAGTCGCCGAGAAGCTGCGCCGCCACGTGGAGACGCACGAGTTCCCCGGCGTGCCCCGTCCGGTGACCATCAGCTGCGGCGTCGCCGACTATCCCACTCACGGCATGACCCGTGATGAGGTGGTCTCCGCGGCCGACACGGCTCTCTACACCGCCAAACAATCCGGACGCAACCGCGCGATGCCGGCCACGGTAAAGAAGGAGTTTTCCTCCTCCCGGTGAAACAGATACAGGAACCACCGACTGTCGCCGGCGGGGCCGCTCCGGCACGGATCATCGCCCGCGCGGCCAGCATCCACATTGATGATGCCTGCAACGTGTTTCTCGGCGAATGCTTCCGGCCTTTTGGAATTCAGCTGGTTCCCCTGCAGGGCGAACCCGCGGCTTCGTTACAGCGGCAAAAGTTTGAGGCATGCCTGCTCCGGCTTTACGATCCCGAAGCGGAAAGAATCCTGGAAGCGGCCCGCACTTCTTCCTCCAACCGGGGCATGGTGATTTACGGCATCGCCCGCAATACCAGAGAAGCTCTTCTCTATTCGCGGTACGGAATCAACGCCGTTTTCGACGAGCCTCTGGACCGCCAGAGCGTGCAGAAGGTAATCCGCTCCAGCCACCTGCTGGTGATGAACGAACTGCGCCGCTACGCGCGCGTGCCTGTCGTTGGGCAGGTAGTCATCGACACCGCTGGACGCAGCGTTGCCGCACGCACCATGGAGGTCAGCTCCGGCGGCATGTCCGTGCGCTCCAGCGAGCCGCTGTCTCCGTCCAGCGCTGCCACGGTTACCATCGAGCTGCCGGGTACCGCCCGCTTCACCTTCCGCGCCCAGGTTTGGTGGGCGCGCAGCGAGGACGGAGTCTTCGGCCTGCGGTTTGATCCCACGGATGACCGCCGCCTCAAAGTTCGCGAGTGGATCGAAGATTATCTCAATAACGTGTAACCTTAATTTGCCTCCTGCGTATGGTTCTTAGCGGCGCGGGTCTCTCTCCATGGCTACCATTGAATTGAATAAAGTTCGCAAGAGCTACGATCGCTTTGTGGCCGTTGACGATCTTTCGTTTTCCATCGCTGAAGGCACGGTCTTCGGGCTGCTCGGGCCCAACGGCGCCGGCAAGACCAGCACCATCCGCATGATGATCGGCATCACCGTCCCCGATTCAGGCGAAGTCCGCATGTTCGGCCGGCCTTTCACCCGCACAAGCCTGCAGCGCGTCGGTTACCTGCCGGAAGAACGTGGGCTCTATAAGAAGATGAAGGTCCTCGATCACCTCATATTTCTGGGGCGGCTCCACGGGCTCGACGCCGGAACAGCGCGGCAGCGCTCGCTGACCTGGAGCCAGAAGCTGGAAATCTCCGGGTGGCTAGATAAGAAAGTGGAAGAGCTCTCCAAGGGCATGCAGCAGAAGATCCAGTTCATCGCTACGTTGCTCCACGAGCCAGATTTCATCATCATGGACGAACCTTTTGGCGGGCTCGATCCGGTCAACACCGGTCTGCTCAAGGATGTGCTTCTGGAGATGAAGCAGAAGGGCAAGACCATCCTCTTTTCCACGCATCGCATGGACCAGGTAGAGAAGCTTTGCGATTCAATCTGCCTGATCGACCGCGGCCGCTCCGTCCTGCAGGGCGATCTGAAAGGGATCAAGGCGCGGCACGGCAAGAACCACGTGCAGATCCAGTACGACGGCAACGGAAACTTCCTGGAGCACAGCAGCCTGGTGGCTGCTTACAACAATTACGGCAATTACGTGGAAGTACGGCTGGCGCCCGGGGCCGATCCTCAGCAGCTGCTGCACGCGGTGGCCGACCACGCCAGCGTGAGCCGCTTTGAGCTGATGGAACCATCGCTGGAACAGATCTTCATCGAAACGGTGGGCAAGACTGATGCGTAACTTTCTATTGATCGCGCGGCGGGAATATGTGGAGCGGGTACGCAGCCGGATGTTCCTCTTCATGACCATCTTCATTCCTCTGCTGATGTTTGGCGTGGCCGTTGTGCCTACCCTCCTGATCACCCGCTACGCCGGATCCACCAAACATCTGGTTGTAGCTGCCGCCGACACGGCTACGGCGCAACTAATCCGCAATGAACTGGAAAACCCGAGTACCAGCCAGCCCGCGAGCAGCGGGTCACGCAAATCCCTGGACCGCGAGGTCCGCACCTCTCCCCTGGTGGTGGAAATTGACGCTAACGTCTCACCGGCGGAGCGTGACGCCCTGAATGAAAAGGTCCGGCGCAAGGACGTCGACGGCGTCATCTGGGCCACGCCCGATGCCCTCGCCAGCCGCAAGATCGACTACATTACGCGGGAAGTCTCCGATTTCTCTGACAACATCACCATCCAGCAGCGGATCGGCGCCGCTCTGCGCCGTCAATCGCTAAAAAGCAAAGGGTTGAGCGACGACGACATCGCGAAAGCTTTGCAGCCCGTTGACCTTACCGCGCTCAGCCCCTTCGGGGCCGGCGCTCCCGACGCGCAGACCACCTTCCTTGCCGTCTTCCTGATGGTGATGGTGCTCTACATGTCTACCCTGCTTTACGGCATCAACGTAATGCGTGCTGTGCTGGAAGAGAAAACCTCGCGCATCATGGAGGTCATGCTCTCCACCGCCACCGCCAGGGAGATGATGACCGGAAAAATCCTGGGCGTAGGCGCGGTCGGCCTGACTCAGGTGGCTATCTGGACCGCCACCGCCGCGATTCTGTCCAATGGCGCGGCCGCCGCGTGGACGGGAGCCCTGAAAGGAGTGATCTCGGTTAAAGTCGGGATCTTCTTTCCTGTCTTCTTTCTGTTGGGTTATATCCTCTACAGCACGCTGTGCGCCGCAGTAGGCTCCATGGTCAATTCCGAGCAGGAAGCGCAGCAGATGCAATTTTTTGTAATGACGCCCATGATCCTGGCTGTGATCGTGCTCGTCAATATCATCCAGCACCCGGGAACCCCGCTCTCCTTCTGGGCTTCCATGTTCCCGCTGACCTCCCCGCTGATCATGTTTGCCCGCATCGCGCTCGAGCCGACCATCGCGACCTGGCAGATCGTGGTGTCCCTCGTCCTGCTCGTGGCTACGATCTACGGATGTCTGGTGCTGTGCGGCCGCATCTATCGCATCGGCGTTCTTATGTACGGCAAGAAGCCCACTCTACCGGAAATCATGAAGTGGATCAGGTGCGCATGACGTGGTGAGGAGCGCAGGCACCCTCGCCTGCCACTCCGCGAACGCGTGGTTTCTTGCTGGTCCCTGGGGTGCGCTTCGCTACTGCTGCGCCAGAGGCGGCGCCGGATACTGCGGCAGCTTTTCTTTGGTGCGGTTGGCGCGCTGAATTTCCAGCTCGCCGAACAGCAGTGACGGCGCCACGATCGCGCTGGGCACAGGATCCATGCGGTTGTAGACATAGCGGTCGTTGCCGGCGGCGATGATATCGCTGCGCAGCGTGCGAGTATCCAGCTGATTGAAGACCGCGCCGCGCACCAGTTCCATGTGTCCGTCACTGGTGTACACGCGCCACAACAGGCGCGGCGCCAGGCGCACTCCCGTAGTCTCCACGTAGTATCCGTAAGGACGTCCCTGATCCTTGCACATCTGGATCAGTCTTTTCTTGAGCTCTTCGAAAGGCACGCCGTTGGCGGCCGTAAAGATCAAGTTGGAGATCTGCGGATGCGGTGCTCCGGCCATCACCGAACGGCTGTGCCCGTTGGAATTCAGAAATTCCTTGATGGGCTCCCGGCCGGTCAGATAGTTGGTCAGCACCCCTTTGTCGATAACCGTGACTGCCTGGGATTTCACGCCCTCATCGTCCACATCGTAGCTGCCCAGCAGGGTCTGGCCGTCGAAGCGGTGTGGGCCCGGATCATCGACTACGGTAAAGAAGTCGGGGAGAACCCGGCTCTTGTACGACGAGGCAAAGTCGCCCTTCACGCGCGCCGGATTGCCCACTTCCGGGCGGACGCCAAGAATGTTAGGAGCCACCAGGCGCTCGAACAGCGCCGTGGCCGCGTCCGCGGAGAACAGCACTGGCCCGCGATACTCGTCCTCCATCAACGGCGCATCGCGCAGCTTCTCAAATGTGCTGATCAGATCGCGCGCTTCCTTCCGCGCCTCTTCCGGCTTGGGAAGCTCATTGGGCGCGCCCACAAAGTAGCCGCGGCTGCGGTCGATGCGCATCCCATCCGCCGCCTGCGTGCTTCCGCTGAAGCTCAGCAGATACACCGTGCTCCCGCCGCGCGTGACCGTGCCCTCAGTGTTTACGAAATAGCGGTTCATTACGCGGAAGTGCAACATGGCGTCGGAATACTGAAGGTCGGGATCGCTGCGGAAAAGCTCTGAGATCGATCGCAGTTGCTGTTTCCACGAGTCGAAGTCCGCATTCATGCCGCTCACATCGCGCACCCACTCCTCCGGTTTCTCCCGCGAGAAGTCCGGCAGCTCGGTCTCCACCACCACGTTCTTCAGCGCCGCCTGTTTCTCGGTGAGTCCGTTGAGCGCGGCCTTGTAGGCTTTGTCTGTGGCCAGCCAGAGCTGGTGACGCAGCGCCAGGGGCTCATTGTCCAGCGGCATTGCTTCCCCGCTGCCCGTTCCCTCGCCAAAATAGCTGTCCTGCTTGTAGTCTCCGATGCGCACCACCACGCGCACTGCGCGGCCCGCATGACCCTGGTCGCTGCGCAGAGCTCCCAGCATGGCGTCCGCGACATAGTCCTTGACTTCGGTGACTTCATAGTCGATGTAGTACGGCCGCTGCATCTGGCCGAGCTGCAAATTCTCCTGCGACCGCTTGAGTTCCGCGATCATCGCCCGCAGCACCGGATCTCCGTGATCGTTGAAGGAAACCGACGCCGGGGAGGCAGAGGAATCAGGCCCGTCGTCCAGCGAGAACGCCGGCAATGCCAGGAGGAGAATAAGCGAGATGAAAAGGGTTCGGCGCATCAGCGGGCCTCCTGCCGGGGATTGTGCTGGTCGGCGGCGACATTGGTCTTATCGAATCCCGGCGGCGGCAAAACCGGCGGGCGTTCGTGTCCCTGCGCCACTTTCTGCACTTCGATCTCGGAAAACAGCATGGCCGGCGCAGCCGCCGAAACCGGAACTCCTCCCGATTCGGCGCCGCACTCTCCATTGAAGACTTCCATCTTCTTGCCGGTCAGAATGATCCGGTTCAGCGCATTCAACGGAGTGCCGATGATGTCCACGCCGCGAACCAGCTCATCCGGACGTCCATCGGGATAGACCTTCCACACCATCAGCGGCATGACCTGAAATGCCTGCGGCATGTTGCGCATGGTCAGCGTAAAGCCACCGGCAATGTCTTCGAAGTAAAGCCCGAAGGGCTTGCCGCGCTTCTTCACTTCGCTGATCAGCTTTTGCCGCAGTTCGGAGTCGGACACGCTCTTGGTGGAGCGCACGATCAGGTTGCCCTGCCGGCCTACCGGCATCATGCCTTCCTGCGCGCGCCCGTGGCCGTTGGAATGCTCGAAGCCTTTCACCGGCATGCGCGACATCAGGAACTGCCGCAGCACGCCGCTCTCAATCAGCTTCACGCGCTGGCTTTTTTCGCCCTCTTCGTCGTAGCTGTAAGCTCCGCTGAGCTCAACCCCGTCCAGGGCCGGCAACGTGGGATCGTCTTCCACGCTCAGAAATGACGGCAGCACCGGCTGCCCCATCATCTTGGTAAACGTCTGACCTTCGTTGTCGCCGCGCTGGCGCTGGCCTTCCAGGCGATGACCCACGACCTCGTGGAAAAACACGGCTGCGGCGCGGCCGGAGAGCAGCGCCGGACCATCGAAGGGCTCCACCACCTGCGCCTTCTTGAGCTTCTCCAGGTCGTCCGCGATCTTCTCAATCTTGGCCGTGATCACTTCATCGGAGGTGAGCTTGTCAAAGGCGCTGGCGTCGAATGTTTCCGAGCGCGCCAGGTCCATGCCGTCGGCGGCGCGTGCCTGGCCAAGGGCCAGAACGCGAATCAGCGGCTGCGAGCTCACCAGCCGCGCGCCTTCGCTGGAAACAAAGTAGCGCGCCGTGTAGCCCACGATCAGCATCACGGTGGAGTTCTCGATATCAGGATGCTTGGCGAAAATGGCCGAATACCGGCGCAGCTTGTCTTCCCAGGCTTTGCGGTCGTAGTCCGGGGCGCTGGCGATTTTCCCGACGTTGACTTCGGGCTTCTCCGCCGAAAAATCCGGGGAAGAATCTTCTTCCGCCGCGCGTACCTTGGTTTTGGTCTTTATCTCCAGGTAACTCTGCGCCGCTTTCTTGTACATGCGGTCGGTGTTCACCCAGAGGACGCGGGCAATGGCATCCGCCTTGTCGTCCAGGGGGAGCGGCGCGCTGGTGATGGCGCCGAAGCGGCTCTCGCCGTGGGTATTGTCCAGATCGCGCCCGCCGACGCGCACGGAGATGTCCACGCCGCGCTCGTGGCGCTGGAAATCACCCAGAATTGCGCCATTGGTGGCGATGATGGCGCCGCCGGAAATCTCGTTCGCAGAATAACTGATGAAATAGGGCGCAGGTTCCGCCTTGCTCAGCGCGCTCATCGCGCGATCCAGCTCCTGTTGCAGGCTGCGCAACAAAACCGGGTCGCCGTCGGACTTGGATTCAGTTTGTGCGTACAGGAAAAACGAAGAAGTGGCCAGCATGGCCAGGATCAGACCCAGGCCACGCAATGCAGATTTCAAAGCTGCCATGATAATCAGAGTGTACCCGAACTTTAGACACCGCTGATGTTACCTTGGCGCAAAATACGGGTCACTATTGCAAGGAACCTATCCCGTAGGTAAAGAATGGTTTAGAGGCTCAGGTTAAGACCTGAGAAATCCTAGCCTTGTTCCGCGCTTGAGGCTTGCGGTTTCCAGCGCAGAACCGGTTTGCGGGCCGCGGCGGTCTCGTCAAGTCGCGAAACCCGGGTGCTGTGCGGCGCATTCTTGACGAATTCAGGATCCTCTTCGGCCTCGCGGGCGATCGACTTCATGGCGTCGATGAACAACTGCAGCTCCTCCAGCGATTCGCTTTCGGTGGGCTCGATCATCAACGCCCCCGGGACCACCAGCGGGAACGAAACGGTATACGGATGGAAGCCATAGTCGATCAGGCGTTTGGCGATGTCGCCGGTCTTCACGCCTTTCTGCGCCTGGATGCGGTCGCTCAAGACCACTTCGTGCATCGACGGGCTCTTGTAGGGCAGCTCGTACTCCTCTTCCAGCTTCTTGCGGATGTAGTTGGCGTTGAGGACAGCGTCCTCCGTGGTCTGGCGCAGCCCGTCATAGCCATTGGCCATGATGTAGGCCAGCGCGCGCACGTGCATGCCGAAGTTGCCGAAGAACATGCGCACCCGCCCGACAGATTGCGGACGGTTGTAGTCGAAGCCCAGGGTGCCGTCGGCGTTCTCAACGATCAGCGGCTGGGGCAGGAACGGTTCCAGCGCCTTCTTGCATGCCACGGGTCCTGATCCCGGGCCGCCGCCGCCGTGGGGCGTGGAAAATGTCTTGTGCAGGTTCAGGTGCATCACGTCGACATTGAAGTCGCCGGGGCGAGCCTTGCCCACCAGCGCGTTCATGTTGGCGCCGTCCATGTAGAGCAGGCCGCCCTTCTGATGAAGGATCTCGGCGATCTTGTCGATCTCCTGCTCGAAAATCCCCAGCGTGTTGGGATTAGTCAGCATGAGTCCGGCAACGTCTTCGTTCATCTGCTGGGCCAGCGCGCTGATGTCCACCATGCCGTGCGAATTTGACTTCAGGTTCTCCACCGCGTATCCGCAGATGGCAGCCGTGGCCGGGTTGGTGCCGTGCGCCGAGTCGGGAATCAGAATCTTCTTGCGCGGATTGCCTTTCGATTTCAGACAGGCATGGATCAGCAGGATGCCGGTCATCTCTCCGTGCGCGCCGGCTGCCGGCTGCAGCGTGATGGCGTCCATGCCGGTGATGTCCAGCAGGCAATCGGCCAGGGTCTTCATGATGCGCAGCGCGCCCTGGGAAATTCTCTCCGGCTGATAAGGATGGGCATCAGCCAGGCCGCGCAGCCGCACCACGGTCTCGTTCACGCGCGCGTTGTATTTCATGGTGCAGGAGCCCAGCGGGTACATGCCCAGGTCGATGGCGTAGTTCCAGGTGGAGATTCGGGTGAAGTGGCGGATGATCTCCATCTCGCTCACCTCGGGCATGTTGCCGAGATCGGCGCGCGCCTGATCGCCCAGCGATTTCTTGTAATCCACTTCGGGGACGTCCAGCGGCGCCAGGCGATAGCCTTTCTTGCCCGGCGACGAGCGCTCGAAGATCAGCGCTTCATTCTGGTTGACGTGGCGGGTGGCTTTCTTGATGTCGCGATCGCTCACTGCTTCACCTCCGCCACCGCCGTATCGATCTGCGCTTTGGAATTCATCTCCGTGCAGCACCACAGCGCGGCATTGCCCAGTTCGGGATAAAACTTGCGGAGCGGGAAGCCGCCGATCGTCTTCTTCTCCAGCAGACGGTTGTTGATCTGGTAAGGATCTTCCCTGGTCTGCACCACGAACTCGTTGAAGCGCGACGCTCCCTGGAACAAGACCTTTGCCTTCTTCGCGAACTCGCCTTGTGCGTAAGCCGCCTTGGCCAGGTTCTGCGCGGCCAGCTCCTTCAACCCCTCGCGCCCGTAGATGGTCATATATATGGTGGCCATCGTGGCGATCAGCGCCTGGTTGGTGCAGATGTTTGACGTGGCCTTCTCGCGCCGAATGTGCTGCTCGCGCGTGGAGAGGGTAAGCACGAAGCCGCGCTTGCCGTTCCGGTCGCGGGTCTCGCCCACCAGCCGGCCCGGCATCTGCCGGACGAATTTCTCCTTGGTCGCCATCACGCCGGCGTAGGGGCCGCCGTAGCCCAGGGGCACACCGAACGACTGCGACTCCATGGAGACAATGTCGGCGTCCGCCGGCGGCTTCACGATGCCCAGCGACAATGCTTCGGCAATCGAGACCACCAGCAGCGCACCTTTTTTGTGCGCGAGCGCGGCGACCGCGGACACATCCTCGATGGTTCCAAAGAAATTCGGCGACTGGATCATCACGCAGGCGGTGTCGCCGGTGATCTTCTTGTCCAGCTCCGCCATGTCGATGCGGCCGTTTTCCTGGAAGCCGCACTCCACGATGGGCAGCGACTGGTGCTGGGTATAAGTGCGCATCACTTCGCGGTACTCGGGATGAATGCTGCGCGCCACCACCGCCGTGTTTCTTCCCGTCACGCGCACGGCCATGAGCAGGGCTTCGGCCGCGCCCGTGGAACCGTCATACATGGAGGCGTTGGCCACATCCATGCCGGTGAGTTCGCAGATCATGGTCTGGAATTCAAAGATGGCCTGCAGCGTGCCCTGCGCGATCTCCGGCTGGTAGGGCGTGTAGGCGGTGAAAAACTCGCCGCGCGAAATCAGCGCATCCACCACCACCGGCCGGTAGTGATGATAGGCGCCTGCGCCGAGGAACACTGCGTATCCGGCGGCGTTAGTCTCGGACCGCTGGCGGAAGTAGTCGATGATTTCCGACTCCGCCATCTGCCGCGGCACTTTCAGGTCGCGGTTGAGCCGGTAGGCTGCGGGAATGGGAGCAAACAGGTCGTCGATGGATTTGCAGCCGATCTCGCGCAGCATCAGTGCGCGGTCGGCGGGGGATTTGGGAAGATAGCGCATGAAAAGTAGCCCTTAGCCTTTAGCTCTTAGCTATCAGCCGTAAAAACTTGTGCAGGTCATGAACAGTGCGGTTGGACTGAGACTTTCGGCCCGATTATTCTCCGTGCCTCCGCGTCTCCGTGCCTCCGTGGTGGGTTTTAGCGTCATTTCTCTTCGGCGACGTACTTCTCGTAATCATCCGCCGAGAGCAGCCCGTTCACCTCCGCCGGGTTCGACAGCTCCAGCTTGATCATCCAGGCGCCGTGCGCGTCTTTGTTCACGTTCTCGGGAGAGTTGTTGAGCGAGTCGTTGACCGCCGTCACCTTGCCCGAAGCGGGAGCGAAGAGGTCGGAGACCGCTTTCACCGACTCCACCGTCCCGAAGCTCTTGCCCGCCTGCAGCTGCGCGCCGACCTTGGGCAGCTCGACGAAAACGATGTCGCCCAGCGACTCCTGGGCGTGATCGGTGATGCCGACGGTGGCGTTCTTGCCGTTGACCTGAATCCACTCGTGCTCTTTGGTGTATTTGTAGTCTTTGGGATATGCCATAGTTCCTTCGCGGAATTACGATCTCTTTGGCCGCTTGTAAAAAGGAGTTGGGACGACTTTGCACTTCACCTTCTGGCCGCGAATCTCGACAAAAACTTCGTGCCCCAGTTCCGAATGCTGCGGAGGCAAGTAGGCCAGGGCGATGTTCTTCTTGAGGAACGGCGCGTACGATCCGCTGGTCACGTAGCCGATCTCGCTGCCCGCCTGGTCGAAAACCCTGTAGCCGTCGCGGGGGATGCCGCGATCCACCGCTTCCAGTCCCACCAGCGTGCGCTTCAGTCCCGCGGCTTTGGCCCTGGCCAGCGCCGCGCGGCCGATGAAGTCCGGCTTCTCCATCTTGCAGAAGCGGTCCAGGCCGGCTTCCCACACGTTGATGGAGTCGGAAATCTCGTGCCCGTAGAGGGCCATGCGGCCTTCCAGGCGCAGCGTGTTGCGCGCTCCCAGCCCGCAGGGCACAATGCCGAATTCTTTGCCTGCTTCTGCAACTTCATTCCACACGCGCTCACTGGTGGCGACGTCAGAGGGCACGTAGATCTCGAAGCCATCTTCGGCCGTGTAACCGGTGCGGGCGATCAGGGTGTTGGGCAGGCCGCAGACCGTCGCATGCGTAAACCAGTAGTTCTTAATGGCCGGCAGGCTGGCGTTGGTAAGTTTCTGCAGCGTAGCTTCGGCCTTTGGACCTTGAATCGCGATCTGGGTGTAGTAATCGCCTACATCGTCGGCGTGGCAGTGGAAGCGCGCCACGTTCTTCTTCACCCAGCCATAATCCTTTTCGCGAGTCCCGGCGTTGATCACCAGCAGGTAGTCGTTCTGCCCCAGCTTGTGGACGATCACGTCGTCCACAAACGTTCCTTCCGGATAAAGCAGCGCCGAGTAGTGCGCCTGGCCTTCCTGCAGCCGCGAAGCATCGTTCATGCTGATCCACTGGGTGGCGTCGAGGGCCTGTGGGCCGCGGATGAGGATGTCGCCCATGTGCGAGACGTCAAACATGCCCACGCCGGTGCGCACCGCCAGGTGCTCCTTCATCAGCCCGCCGCTCGATGGATACTCCACCGGCATATCCCATCCGCCGAAATCCACCATCTTGGCCCCCAGCCGGCGATGCAGGCCGTTGAGCGCGGTCTTGCGGAGCGTTTGCGTTTCCGCGGATGATGACAAAGGCTGCTTCCCTTCCGAGAACCTGGATTCACAGGACAGATTCGGTCCGAGCGCTGTGATGAACCTTGTAGGTTATCAAACGCGTTTTGCAGGGGTCAATGAAGAGGTAGTTTGGACGCACACCTGGTGGCTCAGTCGCCCTCGCCTCGGGCGAAGCATCACAGCCGAGGGCGGTTGTGCCACACGGTTCTTCAATCGAACAAGGTGAACTACTCGCTGCGCAATGGCGCCATGGGATCCACCCGCATGGCGCGGCGCGCTGGCACGTAGCACGCCAGGACCGCGACAGAAACTGAAACCAGGGCGACGGAGATGAATGTCAATGGATCGTTGGCGCTCACTCCATACAGCATGCTGGAAAAGCTCTTGAGCACCCGGGTCAGGACAAGCGCACCCGCCGTCCCGATCACCAGCCCGATCAACGCCAGGCGAAGGCCCTGTCCCACGATCATCCGGAAAATGCTTCCCTGGCTGGCGCCGAGCACCATGCGGATTCCGATCTCGCGCACGCGTTGAGCCACCGAGTAAGCAATCACAGCGTAAGTTCCCAGCGATGCCAGCAGCAGCGCCAATTCTGCGAAGGCGCCCAGCAGCGCCATGGGGAAACGCTGGCCAGACTTGGAATCCGATATCACCTGCTGCATGGTCTCCACGTGGTAAACCGGCTGGTCCCTGGCCATCCCCTGGACGGCGGCGGTGATCGCCGGCATGATGGCCGCCTGCTCGAGTGGGGTCCGCAGCATCACCGAGAATCCAGAGTAGTTGACCTGAACCCACTGGTCGGGATCCTGGGCCAGCGGCAAGTATGCCTGCCCCATGTTGAGGTTGCCGGCCTCGTCCAGGCCCCAGTGCCGTACATGGCCCACCACACCGACGATCTCGCATGGTCCCATGCTGGCGAAGCCCATGGAGAGCGTCTGGCCGAGAGGATCGATGTTGGGCAGATACTTGCGCACAAATTCGCTGTCCACCACCATCACGCAGGGCGAGTGCGTGGTGTCGGTATCGGTGAAGAACCGCCCGCGGAGCAGAGGAATGCCCATGGTCCGCAGGTAATCCGGACCGGTCAGGAATCCCAGAAGCCGCGGCGCAGCCTGCAGCGAAGCAGGTTTCTGCGAGCCGATCCAGAAAGGCATGATGCCGCTTTGGCCGGTTAAAGGCACAACGTCAGTAAAGTCTGCTGCTTGCACTCCGGGCACGGCGCGAATGCGCTCGATCAGTTGCTGATAAGCGGCGCGAGTGCCGGCCGGCGTGGTGGTCAAAGCGTGCGAAACGCCAACGCGGAAGCTGATCAGGTGCTGGGCATCGAACCCGGGATTGACCTGGCCCAGGCTGCGCAGTGTCCTCAGCAGCAGCGCTGCCCCTACCAGCAACACCAGGGTCAGCGCCATCTGGGCTACCACCAGCGCGCTTTGCATCCGCTGCCCGCCGGAAGAAGTGCGACCGCCCTGCTTGAGTTCTCCCTGCAGATCGGCCTTGGAATTTTTCAGGGCCGGAGCCATACCGAAGAGAATTCCAACGCCAACTGCCAGCACGAAAGTAAACAGCAGCACCGGAACACTCAGTTCAATCTCCTGCGCTCGCGGCAGAGCGTCGGGTAGAGCGGCCAGGGCCGGCCGCAGAGCCCACGCGGCCAACGCCAAACCCAGGCCTCCTCCCAGCAATGACAGCAGAACACTCTCGGTGAGCAGTTGCCGAACCAGCCGGCCGCGGCCGGCGCCAAGCGCGGCGCGAATCGCGAACTCACGGCTGCGGGCTGCGGAACGGGCCAGAAGGAGATTGGCAACGTTGGCGCAGGCAATCAGCAGCACCAGCCCGACCGCTCCCAGCAGGAGCAGCAGCAGTCCTCGCGTATCGCCCACGATGTCCTGCTTAAGCGGAGTAATCACCGCGCCCAGATCGCGATCGTCTTCCGGATACAGCTCATCCAGATTCTTCTGCACGGTGCTCATCTCTGCCTGAGCCTCAGAAACGCTCACGCCCGGCTTCAATCGGCCGAGACAGGAAAGTTGATGAGCCGCGCGGTGATTCAGGTACTGGGGATCACTCTGGCCGATTGGAGTGTACACATCTACATCGCCTTCGAAACTGAACCGCGGCGCCGTGATCCCGATAACGGTGTAGCCCGTCCCATTCAGGGTCACAGTCGTGCCCAGGGCGTCAGGGCTGGCATTAAACCTGCTCTTCCACACGCGATCGCTGATGATTGCCACCGGCGCTCCGCCGCGAACGTCCTCCCGCGCCGTGAACTCGCGCCCCTGGGCCAGCTTCACGCCGAGAATATTGAAGAAGTCCGCCGAGATTTCTCTGGCATCCAGATGCTCTGGCGCACCTGGACTGGTGAGGTCGTACCCTTTGAAGTTGCTGAACGCGGCCATGTGCTCAAAGGAGCGCGCGCTCCGCTGCCAATCGAGAAAATTAGGATAGGAAATCCACACGCGGGGGTAGCGGGGATTGCTCTGGTACAGCATGACCAGCCGGTCCGGCTGCGCGTAGCCGAGTGGCTGCAGCAGGACCGCGTCGACGACGCTGAAGATCGCCGTATTCGCCCCGATCCCAAGGGCCAGGGTGAGAATCACCACCAAGCTGAAACCGGGAGCGTTGCGCAACATCCGCAGCGTGTAAAGAACATCTTGCCGAAGCTGTTCCATAACGGATGTCCTCAGGGAAGAATCGTCAAAGCGGGGCCTGTGATCGCGGAGTAATCAACCTCTGCGCTGATTATGATGCCGAACCGGCAACGGCGCCGGCCCACGCAAAAGAAATAACAAAACTACACAATCCGTTATTCCCCAAAGAAGCCTCGCCGCCGTGCTTCCGCGAGACGCGGCTCCAGATATGCCCACAGCGCCGGACAGCCGGCCTTGATCTCCGGGGCAACGCGCCGCACTACGCGGTCATAGCCGATTCCGTTCTCGCGCCAGCTCTGTCCGCGATTGGCCAGGTTGAGCAGCACCGGCATGGCGCGATCAACCGCGTGGGCAAAATGGGCCTCGGGAGTTTGGTCGCTCTCAAATTCGCGCCACAACGAAAGCAGCACCGCGCCCTGCTCTCCCGGCAAGATGCCGAAGATTCGCGTGACGGCGGCCAGTTCGGCTGCCTTGCGTGCCTCCCAGCCGCCTTCGGCGAACACCATGGTGTCGCCGGCATCAATTTCTCCGATGTCGTGCACCAGCAGCATGCGCACCACGCGATTCATGTCCAGGGGCGCATCGCTGTAGCTCGCCAGCGAAACTGCCAGAAGCGCCAGTTGCCAGCTGTGCTCGGCGGAGTTCTCGTAGCGATCGAGCCCCAGCGGCTTCACCTTTCGCGTAACTCCCTTGAGTTTGTCGAGTTCGAGTATGAAGTCAATGATCTGCTGCATGCGTCCTGAGTCCTCGCTGAAATCTTGCCGCCCTTCGGCCTGGCCGTGAAGACACCACCATACCATCTCCACGGAAGCGCCTCGTTGGGCCCGAAGTATCTGCTCCGCGCTACAAGAAATTAAATTTTCGCAAGACGCTTGACACTGACAATCGCCCGCCGATAATATTCAACGCCATGGTTGAACATCATCAACCCGGCGAGCTTGACCGCATCTTTGCTGCGCTTGCGGACCCCACCCGCCGCTCCATCATGAGCGCGCTCAAGCGCCGGCCTTCGACGATCAACGAAATCGCCCGCCCCTTCCCGGTTTCGTTGAACGCCATCTCCAAGCACGTCATGGTGCTGGAGAGGGCCGGCCTGGTGCGGCGGGAAATCCGGGGACGCGAGCACCACTGCTGGATCGAGCCGCGCCCGCTGCGCGAGGCCAATGGCTGGCTGGAGCAATACCGCCAATTCTGGGAAGTGCGCCTGGATGCCCTGGAAGTCTACGTAGCCAAGAAGTACAAAGCGGCAAAGAAGGGAGCTGTGCATGGAAAGAACCGCTGATGGGAAACACCGCATGGTGGTGCGCAGAAGAATGCCGGCGCCCCGCGAGTTCGTTTACGAGGCGTGGATCGATCCCCAGGGGCTCCGGGAATGGATGTGCCCGGGAGACGTGGTCTCCGCTGAGGCCGTTCTCGACGTCCGCGTGGGCGGATCGTTCCGCATCATCATGAGCAGCCAAGACCGCGTTCACGAACACACGGGCACCTACCAGGTGGTCGATCCGCCGGCCAGGCTGGTCTTCACCTGGTCCGCCATCGAAAACCCGGGAGAGCTGACGCTGGTCACGGTGGATTTCATCGCGCACGGTGAAGAGAGCGAGCTGGTGATCACTCATGAGCGCTTCCAGAAACCCGAAGGTGCTGAGCGCTATGAGGGCGGCTGGGGAACCATCGCCGGCAAGTTCGCCGCCTACCTGGCGAGAACCTATCAACAATCCGTAAAGAAACAGGCTTAGAAAACTTTGGTTGTGGCTAAGGAGAAAGAAATGCCGATTTATCAAACCGGGGGATATCGCGTAAAGGCTTCCGGAGTCGAGAAGGTCAAGAAGGCGATCAAGGAATTCGTTGCCTACGTTCAGGCTAACGAGCCGGGCACGCAGATGTACCTCGCCTGGCAGCAAGAGGACGATCCCACAGTTTTCCTGCATCTGTTCATCTTCGCCGACGCTGCCGCGCAAAAGCGCCACGGACAATCGGAAGCCGTAAAGCGCTTTGAAGCCGTCTACTCCCCCGAGCTTGCCGGCGGCGAGGTGGTGTTCACCGACTACGAGATGATCGCCGGCAAGCGCTGAACCGGCTCTCTTTTGCAGAAGACCGTCAAGGAGACTAACAATGAAGCTGCAGGACAAGGTTGCAGTCATCACCGGAGGCAACAGCGGAATAGGGCTGGCGGGGGCGCGTCTCTTCAAGGCCAACGGCGCCAGGCTTGCCATCTTGGGGCGAAGCCGGAAGACTCTGGATGAGGCAGCCGCGCTTCTGGGCAGCGACGTGCTCGCGTTGCAGGGCGACGTGCGCAACCTCGCCGATCTTGACCGCCTCTTCGGCGAAACCGCAAAACGCTTTGGGATGATCGACGTTCTGGTGGCCAATGCGGGGATCGCGAAATTCGCGCCGGTGAGCACGCTGTCCGAAAAGCTGTTTGACGAGCTCAGCGACACGCTCTTCAAAGGAGTGTTCTTCACCGTGCAGAGAGCCCTTCCCCATATGCGCGACGGCGCGTCAATCATCCTGGTCGGCTCGGCCGACGGTGACAAGCAGGGACGCGTAGGAACTTCGATCTACAGCGCGTCCAAATCAGCGGTAAGGTCGCTGGCGCGTTCTCTTTCGGTCGAGTTGCTGCCGCGCAGCATCCGCGTCAACGTGCTCAGTCCGGGCATGACGGAGACGCCGATCATCACGCGCGAAGGCGGCATGCCGGGAGTCACGCCCGAGGAAATTGCCGCCGTCATCACCCGGACCATTCCTTTGCGGCGCAGAGGAACGCCGGAGGAGATCGCCAAAGCCATGCTTTTCCTGGCCTGCGACGACTCCACCTACTGCCTGGGCTCGGAACTTCTGGCCGACGGCGGCCTCACACAACTGGTCAATCCTTAATAATCTCAGGAGCTAAAAATGGCTGAAAGCAAACATCTGATTCCTATCCTCGCCTCACCGGAAAAAGTCTATGAAGCCGTCGCCACCCAGAAGGGTTTCCAGGGCTGGTGGACGGCGGACACCACCTCGGACGAAAAAACCGGCGGCAAGGCCGAATTCGGTTTCGACAAACGCGCCATGGTATTTCGCATGAGCATCGATAAGCTGGCTCCTGGCAAACAGGTCGTGTTGAGCTGCCATGGCGACCATCCGGAATGGAACGGCACCGTTCTTACCTGGGACCTGATTCCCCAAAACGGCAGCACAACCCTGCGTTTCACGCAGAGCGGGTGGAAGGCAGCGACCGACTTCTACGCTGCCTGCAACTCCACCTGGGGCGAACTGATGTTTCGCCTCAAAGACTACGTGGAAGGCAAGAACCCCGGGCCGCATTGGAAGGAATAAGGCCGGTGCCGGACATATTGCATCGCGTCGGCATCAAAGCACCGGCCGGCCAGGTATTCCGCGCGCTCACCGAACCCGCGGGGCTGGCCGGCTGGTGGACTCGCGATGTTGCAGCCGAGCCCGCCGCCGGAGCTGTGAACCAGTTCCGTTTCGGCGACAAGGGGTACAACCAGATGAAGGTTGTGGAACTTGTTCCCTCCGCGCGCGTTCGCTGGCTCTGCGTGGACGGCGCCGAGGAATGGATCGGGACCAAAGTGAGTTTTGACTTTAAGCAACAGGACGGCCTCACCATAGTTCTCTTCGCCCAGCGGGGATGGCGGGAGCCGGTAGAGTTCATGCACTACTGCAGCACGAAATGGGGTACCTATATGCAAAGCCTGAAGTCGCTGTGCGAGACCGGGAAGGGGACCCCTTATCCTGACGATATCGACATTGGATAGCTAATCGATTCAAGCACGTAGCGGCTGATTCCGCGGTGCTCCAGCAGGCAGAGCGGCGGGTAAACGGACATGCTCGGCTGCATCATTTCGGGTTACTTTTGGCCCGTTGCTTTGCCCGGTTTTCCGCGGTACTCTCCGCGTATGCCCAAAGACTACACTTGCGCCGTATGCGACATGCCGGAGAGGCGCTGCGAGTGCACCCGCTACTGCTGCATCTGCCAGAGCCCGTACGATGCCCGGCTCTGTGAAGACGGCCAGTACTACTGCGCTCCCTGCCGCGAAGCCTGCGATTTGCACGCCCAGTTCAATATCAAGGGCGCCTGAGCCCACCTGGCAATTGAGTAATTTGGTAATTTGGTAAATGAAGAGCGGAGACTTCAAGAATTACCAAATCACCAAATCACCCGATTGCCAAATTCTCCGCTTCTCCGCGCCTCCGCGGTGAAATCACCCGTTACTATGGCGTTTTACTCTCTCGATGGGGTCCGCAAAACTGGTGGCCGGCCGAGTCTAGGCTGGAAATGATCGTGGGCGCTTACCTCACGCAGAACACCAACTGGAGCAACGTGGAGCGAGCCATGGCCAACCTGCGCCGCGCCCGCGCGCTGAGCGCGAAAGCCCTGCGCGAGATTCCCCTGGCGCGTCTGCAGCGCATGATTCGCCCATCGGGGTACTTCCGGCAAAAAGCCAAGAAGCTCAAGACCTTTATCCGCTATCTCGACCGGACTTACTCCGGGTCGCTGAAGAAGATGTTTCGCCAGCCAACGGAGAAGCTGCGCGCGGAGCTGCTGGCCTTGAACGGCGTAGGCCCGGAGACAGCGGATTCCATCCTGCTCTACGGAGGAAATCATCCGCTGTTCGTGGTCGATGCCTACACGCGGCGCATTCTGGAGCGGCACGGCATCACCACCGCCAAAACCACCTACGAAGAGATACGCGCGCTGATGGAAGACGCGGTGAAGGGCGCGGAGGCGAAAGCGTTGGACCCAGAAAGCTGCGGCAACGATCCGCGCCATCCCGTCTCACGCATGAGCCGCCGCGGATCGCGGTCAGAGCTGGCGCAGCACTACAACGAACTGCATGCGCTGATCGTGCGCGTCGGCAACCAATACTGCCGCAGCACGGCAAAGTGCGAAGAGTGCCCGCTGCGGGAGTTTCTGCCACATTAACAGCTCGCTAGCTCGAAAACGCATTTGAAGGATAACGGTCTTAACGTAGAGACGCGGTAGTGCCGCGTCTCAGGGCCGAGCACGAAGATTAGTCCGGCCAGATCCCCAACGCCGTCTTGCTCAGAATCTGCTCTTTCACTGCCGGCGGCAGAGGCAGTTCGCGGAACTGGGTGAGGTTCTGCGAGATTTCGGGAATGCCGGGGCTGGGCCAGTCGGTGCCAAACAGAGTCTTGTGGGCGATCTCTTCCAGGCGGGGAAAATAGTTCAGCAGCAGCTTGGGCGGGATGCCGCTGATGTCGAGGTGAACGTTGCGGTGGCGGCGCAGCAGGAAGAACGCCGTCGACATCCAGATGGGGCGGCCGCCGTGCGCCATCAGGATTCTGAGTTTGGGAAAATCCACGGCCACGTCGTCGAGAAAAATAGGATCGCCATACTTGTTGCGCGCGTGGGGAAAAATCGATGTCCCGGTGTGGATCATCATCGGGATGCCGTGCGCCTCGGCGGTGCGATAGATGGTGGCCAGCTCTTTCACGCCGTTGGTGTAGTCGTTGGCGAACATCAACTGGTGCGGGGGATGGATCTTGATAAGGCGGATGCCGAGCCGGACGATCTCATCCATATCGGCCTGAACGTTCTGGCTGTGGCGCGGATGCACGCTGCCGCAGGAGAGCAGCCGCCTCGGATTCTCCTTGCAATAGTTGGCCACCCACTGGTTGACGCCGCTGGTCAGCCCCATCACCTCCGGCGCCACATAATTGATGAGCACCGCGCGCTCCACTCCCACCGAGTCCAGGTATTTCAGCAGCGCCTTGGGCGACTGGCAGTACTCCAGGATGTCGTCAAAGCGGCCGCGCGCCTTCTTCATAACCTCAAGCGGGCCGGCCTTGAACATTTCGTATGGCTGGATGTGGATGTGGCAATCGGTGATGGTCATGTTTTTCTGGAATCCCGAACGCAGCGAAATAACCCTACCGCCGCTACCACGTGCGCTCTCGGCTTTTGGCCGCTAGCCCCGGGATGCACTCGTTAATGGTCACAGGTCAAATCCGCGCTTCCATTCGGGCTCGACGATACCATCCGTTTTCATCACATTTGCGGGCCGGTACATGTCCCCGTTGATGCCAATCACGCCTCGCAATTTTCCGAAGATCTTGACACCGCAACGCTCACCGGAACCGGTCCAGATAACCTCCACATCTTTCTCAAAAACATCAAACGTAGAATTGCGATTATAGATGTGCAGAGCATGGAGAATCTTCTCTGAGTTCGCGAGATAGAGGTAGCCAGTTGCATCATCCTGCTCAAAAAATGCCCGGAATCCGTTCAACTCCCAGCCGACGATGAACTCATCAGGCTTGCTCACCTCGCGTCTCTCGCCACGGCCAGCACCGCCCGCTTGGCATAGACCTTCACAATTTCTCTGCGATACTCCGGCGTGAGCGCCGAGGTCGTCAGCGGCTTGGCGGTCTTGGCAGCGAGCTCGCCCACTACGGTGGCCACGTGCTCATCGATCCGTTTCCCTACCAGCGCGTGTTCGGCCGAGGGCACCAGCAGCGGCGCGGGATTGACGGCGGTGATCGCCACCTTGGCTGCCTCGACCGGGCCGCCATTTTGTTTCACGGCCACGGCCACCCCGGCCAGCGGGTAGTCGATGGAGCCGCGAATGCGCAGCTTGAGATAACTTCCCTTCCATCCCGCGGAAGTCTCGGGCAGGTAGACGCGGGTGAGCAGTTCGTTGTGCAGGAGCTTCATGCGGGCATCGCCCACGTTGGTGTAGAAGTCGCTGATAGGCAGGCGGCGAAAGCCCTTGGGGCCGGCGATCTCCAGCTCCGCGCCCAGGCAAAGCAGAGCCGGCGGCGTGTCGGCAGAGAAGGCGGCCCAGCAGAGCTTGCCGCCCGGGGCCACATGGCAGAGGTCGCCGTCTTTCTTGATGCAGAACCCGCAGGAACGCCGCCACTGCAACGACTGGTTGTACCAGACGCAGCGCGTGTCCAGGCAGATGTTGCCGCCGATGGTCCCCATGTTGCGCAGGATAGGTGAGGCCACGGTGGCGACGGCTTCATGCAGCACCCGGTAGTCGCGGTGAATCAGCTCCGAATCTTCGATGACCGAAAGCGGCGTGAGCGCGCCGACTTGCACGCCCGAGCCGGGATAAGAATGAATACCGTTGATGCCATCGATGCCGCGGATATCCATCACGAAGGCCGGCGCGAACAGGCGCTGCTTCATGGAAGGCAGCAGGTCCGTGCCTCCGGCCAGCACCTGCAGCGCGCGCCCGTGCCGCACCATGTGGCCGACGGCTTCTTCGACGGTGCGCGGGCGGAGCAGTTTGAAAGACGGAAGGCTCATCGATTAGAACCCACTACGGAGACACGAAGACACAGAGGCACGGAGAAATATGGGAACTGAGCCGTCTGGTAAATGAAGATCGTGAATATGTGCCATAGAACGCTTGAACCACTGCGCTGAAAGCTTTCTTCTCCTCGGTGCCTCCGTGACTCCGCTTCTCCGTGGTGAAAGCTCTCTCATAGGTCTTGTGGACTCCGTCTGGCCGGATCAAGCTCGTGGCGCTGCGGTCCTTTGCCTTTGTAGCAGGTTGAGCCGCCGTGCTCGCGGAAGGTCTTCGGGTCGCTAGGATCGCTGCCGCGCGTGATCTCCAGGGCTTTGGCTTCCTTCTTTTTCTGGCGCAGAGCGGCCAGCACGCGCTCGGGCGTGAACGGCGCTTCGCGCAGGCGGACGCCGACCGCATCGTAAATGGCGTTGGCGATGGCGGGAATGGTCGCGGCCAGCGAGCCTTCGCTGGCTTCCTTGGCCCCAAACGGGCCTTCGGGATCGACCGACTCCACGATGATGCACTCGACTTCCGGCGACTCCACAGCCGAAGGCGACTTGTACTCCAGCATCCCGGGATTGATGAGCAGCCCGTCTTTCCACACCATCTCTTCCTGCAACGCCTGGCCCATGCCCATCCACACCGAGCCGATCACCTGGCCTTCGACCGAAACCGGATTCAGGGCGCGGCCACAGTCGTGCGCCGCCCAGACTTTGTGGACGGTGACCTCGCCGGTGTCGGAGTCGACGCTGACCTCAGCCACCTGCGCGGAATAGGAATAGGCCGGCGAGGGGCCGACGCCGGCGCCCTTGAAGTTTCCACCGCGCGCCTCTTTGGGTGGAGCGTAAGAGCCAGTGCCACTCAGAGCGCCGCTGAAGTCGATGGCCGAGACCACGGCTTCTTCGAAGCTCATGTGGTCCTTCGGGCCTTCTTCTTTGCGCTTCTGCTGCAGGGATCCGCGCAGGGTCTGGCCTTCTACACGGCCGCTGACCTCCTGCACGCTGCCCTCGGCGGGCTTGTGGCCGTTGCTGCCGGGTTCGCCGGGCTTCTGAGCCGGCGCGGCGCCGCGCTTCCAAACATGGTCCTCGCGCATAACAACTTCTTCCGGCTGGCAGTTCATCTTGCGGGCGGCGGCAGCGACGATTTTCTTCTTCACGTCTTCGGCGGCGCGCAGGGAGGCGTTGCCGTTCATGAAGGTCACGCGGCTGGAGTAGGAGCCGATGTCGATAGGCGTGAGATCGGTATCGGCGGCCACGACTCTGATGCGCTTCATGCCGATGCCCAGCACCTCGGCGACGATCTGCGCCACCATGGTGTCCGATCCCTGGCCGATGTCGGAGGCGCCGGTGTAGACCACAACGCCGCCGTCGCGGTCGATCTTGATGTTGACGGTGGAGTGCGGCATGTCTGAGCGGATGATGCTGTTGGCGGCACCCGAAACGTAATGGCTGCAGGCGATGCCCAGGCCGCGTCCGGCAGGCATCTTGCCCTTGCGCACCTTCCACTGCGAGCGCTCCACCACCTTCTCGATGCACTCTGGCAGGCCGTAGCTTTGCACGCGCAGATTGTTGACGGTGATGCAGGGCGGCTTGAGCAGATTGCGGCGGCGCATCTCCGCAGGATCGATCTTCAACTGCGCGGCCATCTCGTCCAGCTGCGACTCGAAGGCAAAGCGCACGTTGACGGTGCCGTGTCCGCGCATGGCGCCGCAGGCCGGCTTGTTGGTCAGCACGCGGAAGCCGTCATAGCGGATGTTGGGGATATCGTAGAGCGCGCCCAGCAGCGCGCCTGAATAAAGGATGGTGACCACGCCGTAGGAGCAGTAGGCGCCGCCGTCCTGAACCACGCGCGCGGCGACCGAAGTGATGCGGCCGTCCTTTTTCGCGCCGGTTTTGAGATCGATGATGGTGCGCGGACGTCCGCGGTGCGCCCAGAAAACCTCTTCGCGGGTGTAGGTGATCTTCACCGGCGCCTGGGCCTTGCGCGCCGCCACGGCAGCGATGATCTCCAGGGGTATGACCTCGCTCTTGCCGCCGAAGCCGCCGCCGACCAGGGGCTTAATCACGCGAATCTGCGCCATCGGCATTTCCAGCACGATCGACAGCTTGTGTTGCAAGTAGTACGGCACCTGCGTGGACGACCACACGGTGAGCCGCCCCGGCTGGCCGGTGAGTGAGTCGATCTCAAACGAGGCCAGCGTGCAGTGCGGCTCCATGGCGGCATGAGTGACTTCGGCAGGCACGTAGCGGTGCTCGACCACCAGGTCGGCCTCGGCAAAGCCCTTGTCGGGATCGCCGAAGACGTGGTGATAGTCCTTCTCGATGTTGTTAGGCCGCTGCGGGTGGATCCAGTCTTTCTCGGCCTTCATGGAGTCTTCGGGATCGAACCAGGCAGGCAGCAGTTCATACTCCACGTCGATCAGCTCCAGCGCTTGCTCGGCGATGGCTTCTGTGGTGGCGACCACGCAGGCCACGTTGTCGCCCACGTAGCGAACTTTTTCGACGGCCAGTGCGGTCTCGTCGTGGCCGACGGGGAGAATGCCGTACTTATTGGGCGCGTCGGGGCCGGTGACCACTGCGATCACGCCGTCGAGGGCTTCGGCGCGCGAAGCGTCAATCTTCTTGATCAGCGCGTGGGGGTAGGGCGAGTGCAGGATCTTGCCGGTCAGCATGCCGGGAAGCGAGAGATCGTCGGCGTACTTGCCCTGGCCGGTGGTCTTGCCGGCAGAGTCCACGAGAGCAACGCGTTTGCCGATAATGGAGAAATCAGCCATTCTTTTTAACATCCCGAGCGCAGCGAGGGATCCCTATAATCGCTACACTCTATCGTGGTAAATCTCGCGCTCCGAAATCGAGTGGACCGGGAAAAACCCTCCGAACCTATATTCCTCGTAGCTATAGGGATCCCTCGCTTCGCTTCGGGATTGCAGAAGAAGCCGCAATCGCAGCCTTGATGGCCTGGTACATCTGGGTGTAGCCGGTGCAGCGGCAGAGGTTTCCGCTCAACGCGTGGCGGATATCGTCCTCGGTCGGCTCGGGATTGCGGTCGAGCAGCGCCTTCACCGTCACCATGAAGCCGGGCGTGCAGAAGCCGCATTGAGCGCCACCCCAATCGCCGTAAGCTTTCTGGATAGCGGCCAGCGCGCCGTGATCGGCGATGCCCTCCACAGTGGTGATCTCCGGACCGGCTTCGCCGTGCTCCCCGCCGGCGCAGCTCAAGGCCAGCATGGTGCAGCTCAGGGTAGGAACTCCATCGACCAGCACGGTACAGGCGCCGCAGGAAGAATCGTCACAACCGCGTTTGGAGCCGGTCAGGTCGAGCTCTCGGCGAAGCACGTCGAGCAGCAGCTCACTAGGCTCGATGGCCAGCTCGTACAAGCGGCCGTTGACGCGGAGTTCGACCAGTTCTTTCTTCATGAATGGGATAGCGGCGTCCGAAAAAAACCGAACGGACGTTCGTACACATTATAGCACCCAGAAGAATCGGGTGATCTGGCGATCGGGTGATCTGGATGCGCATGGGTCAGCGATCTTCTGATCGCCGCGACGACAGAATCGCTCGACAGCCTTGCATGCCGCGCAATGCCGCTTTGCCTCTGAACACCTGACCCGATATTTTAGAGAGAGCATCTCTCTCACGCGTTGGCGCGGGTGGCGCCGCCGGTTCCGTTGCCGATTGCTGAATGCTGAGTGTTCATTGCTCAATCTTGCCCAATACGCGCTGCTGCATCACTCGCTGGGAAGGGAGACGGCCTTCGTCTATCGCCGCGGGTTGCGCGCTTTGCGGGTCAGCTACGGCCAGGTGGCGGAGATGGCCTTCCGGTTTGCGCGGGAGCTGGAAGCTCGGAACATCGGCAAAGGCGATCGCGTCATGTTGTGGGGCGAGAACTGCGCGGAGTGGGTGGCGGCGTTTTTCGGCTGCATGCTGCGCGGCGCAGTGGCGGTTCCCATGGACCGCATCGCCGCAGCGGACTTTGCCCAGCGCGTGGCGGGCGACGTGGACGCCAAATTAATGGTCTGCTCAGGTTCGCTGGCTACGCACGCGGAGAAGCTGCCCCACCTGGTCTTGGAGAACCTGGGCGAGGTTCTCGCCGCTCACTCTTCCGAGCCTTATCCCGCGGCGGAGGTCACGCGCGACGATACGGCGCAGATCATCTTCACCTCGGGAACTACCGCCGAGCCGCGAGGCGTGGTGCTGACCCACGGCAACATTCTGGCCAGCGTGGATCCCATCGAGAATGAGATCCCGAAATACCGCAGGTACGAGCGCATCTTTCATCCTATTCGCTTTCTGGAGATGCTGCCGCTGAGCCACGTCTTCGGGCAGTTCATGGGCATGTTCATCCCACCACTGATCGGGGGAACGGTTTTTTTCCAGGACAGCTTCAAGCCCAGCGACGTGATCTCGACTATCAAGCTCGGGCGCGTCTCGGTGCTGGTGGCGGTGCCGCGGGTGGTGGAGTCGCTCAAAAGCCGGATGGAGGCTGAGCAGGGCGCGGCCATTCAAAAGCATTGGGCGGTCGCGGAGAAGGAAAAGTTTCTCAAGCGCTGGTGGCGATTCCGCAAAGTTCACCGCGCGCTGGGATGGAAGTTCTGGGCCATCATCTCCGGGGGCGCGGCGCTGGACCAGACGACGGAAGAGTTCTGGCGGCGGCTGGGTTACGTGGTGATCCAGGGCTACGGGCTCACGGAAACCAGCTCGCTCATCAGCCTGAACCATCCTTTTAAAGTGGGGCGCAGGTCGATCGGCAAAGTACTTCCGGGGCGGGAGATGAAGCTCGATCCCGAGAGCGGAGAGATCCTGGTGCGCGGGGCGAACGTGGCCCGGCAGTACTGGCAGGGCAAAGAGATGAAGCCGGTGACGGGCGAAGAGGGCTGGTTCCGCACCGGCGACCTGGGCGAGGTGGATGCCGAGGGCAATCTTTATTTCAAGGGCCGCAGCAAGAACGTGATCGTGACGCCGGCCGGTCTCAAGATTTATCCCGAAGACCTGGAGCAGGTGCTGCGCCGCCAGCCGGAGGTGCGCGACTGCGTGGTCTTCGGCACGGCGCGCGGGGGCAACGCGGAGGCCTGCGCGGCGCTGCTGCTGCGCGACAACGCGTCGGGCAATGAGGTGATCGCGCGCGCCAACCAGTCGCTGGCCGACTTCCAGAAGATTCGCTGCTGGCTGGTGTGGCCGGAAGAAGACTTTCCGCGCACGCCCACGCAGAAGCCGAAGATGGACGTGATCCGCCAGGTGGCCGAAGCCCAGCTCAATGGCGGGCGGGCAACGGCCGCGCCGGTGCGAGCGGCGGTAGCCTCGTCAGGGACGCTGGAGGAGCTGATCCAGAGCTTTGCCACGCGGCGCGCGGCGGCAGCGGGCAAACCGCCGGGCGGCGATTTCGCCGGAGCGCGGCTGGAAGACGATCTGAATCTGAGTTCGCTGGACCGGGTGGAGCTGATGGCGGCCATCGAGAACCGCTACCAGATGGAGCTGAGCGACCGTGACTTCTCGCAAGCCACCACCGTTGGGGACCTGGAAAAGCTGGTCCGGCAGTCATCGACGAAATCGCGTCAGCCCGATTATCCTTACGCGCGCTGGGCGCAGCGCTGGCCGTTCACCTGGATTCGCGTGCTGGTCTATCACCTGGTCACGCTGCCTTACATCTTGCTCATGGCCCGGCCGCGGGTGATCGGGCGGGAGAAGCTGAAGGGCTTTCGCGGGCCGGCGCTGGTGGTCTCCAACCACGTAACCTACATCGACGTCGGATTTCTTATGGCCGCGCTTCCCTTCCGCCTGCGCGCGCGGCTGGCCACGGGGATGCAGGGCGAGATGCTGCGCGAGATGCGCCATCCGCCGGCGGACCGCTTCTTTCTGCGCCGCTGGCTGGATATGCTGGACTACGCCCTGGTGGCGGCGCTGTTCAACGTCTTCTCTCTGCCGCAGCGGGCAAAATATCGCGAGAGCTTTCGTTTCGCCGGGCAGCTGGCCGACCAGGGTTATAGCGTGCTGATCTTTCCCGAGGGCCGGCGCACCGAGACCGGGGAGATGAGCCCGTTTCGCAGCGGCATCGGTCTGCTGGCCACGCAGCTCAACCTGCCGGTGATCCCCATGCGCATCGACGGCCTGTTTTCGCTGAAGGCCGCCAAGAAGCATTTCGCTTCCCCGGGGACGATTCAGGTGTGTATCGGCGAGCCGGTCAGCTTCGCGCCGTCAACGGACGCGGAGGAGATTGCCCGCGAACTAAAGAAGAGAGTGGAGGACTTGTAGAGACGGGAGCTAAGCGCCCCACACGAAACCACGTGAGGCACGACGAGGGGATGACAACGGGTCTTGCGGCGCGTCTAAGATGCAGGATTCGTGTCCAGTTACCGGGCCGGCCGCCGGTAGACGATAACGGCCAAACACAGGCCAACTTTTCTGGAACCGCTTCCGGTTCCCATGCGTTAGAGACATTATGCTGCAAGAAATTCGCTACGCCCTCCGCATGATCGTCCGCAGTCCGGGGTTTACAGCGATCGCCGTGCTCTCGCTGGCGCTGGGAATCGGCGCCAACGCCGCCATGTTCAGCCTGACCGACGCGCTGCTGTTGCGGCCGCTGCCGGTTTCCAATCCCGGCTCGGTGATGGCCATCAACCTGGACAGCAACGGGGACACCGGGGGAATCTCATACCCCGATTATCGCGATCTCCGGCAGGCGGCGAGATCGTTTGACAGCCTGGTAGCGCTGGACTACACCACGGTCAGCATGGCGCGATCGGTGGCGGCGACACCGCAGATCCGCATGGCCTGCACGGTGAGCGACAACTTCTTTTCCGCGATGGGCGTGCGTCCATTCCTGGGACGCGATTTTCTGCCGGAAGAGAACGCGCACGGCGGCACGCCGGCGGTGATTCTTTCTTACGCCTTCTGGCAGGACCAGTTCAACGGTGATGGTTCCGTGGTGGGCAAGCCGGTGCGCATCTCCGGCAACGACTTCACCGTAGTGGGGGTAACGCCAAAGAATTTTGAGGGCCTGGACGTGTTCGTCCGCCCGTCGATGTATCTGCCCATGCAGGTGTGGCAGCGGCTGACGGGAGCAGCGAAAGACCCGCTGGAAGACCGCAACCGGTACAGCGTGACGGTAGAAGGCCGGCTGAAGGACGGCGTTTCACAGAAACAGGCGCAGGCGGAGATGACCACCCTGTGGAAAGGGCTGGAGCAGCAATATCCGGCGGACGGCCGGCATCACACCATGGCGGTGCGCACGCAGCTTCAGTTCCGTGTAACGCAGGATCCACTCGACGCCATTCTTCTCACCATGCTGATGGTGCTGGTGGGCGTGGTGCTGCTGATTGCCTGCGCCAACGTGGCCAACCTGCTGCTGGGACGCGCCCGGGGACGCCAGAGAGAAATTGCCGTGCGCATCGCGCTGGGCGTTAGCCGCACGCGGCTGCTGCGCCAGCTTTTTGCCGAGAACGCTCTTCTCTCGCTGCTGGGCGGCGGCGCCGGAATCGGCTTTGCGTATCTGGGCATACGCTTCCTGCAAAGCATCCGCATTCCAACCGACCTGCCGATCGTGATCGATCCGCGGCTCGACCAGCGGGTGCTGCTGTTTAGCCTGACCGCGGCGCTGGCCAGCGCGCTGGTGTTCGGCATGGCTCCGGCCATCCAGAGCCTGAAGACGCAACTGGTTTCGGCGCTGAAGAACGCGGAGATCGATACCGCCGGGCGCAAGCGGACGCTGGGACGCAATGCGCTGGTGATCGCGCAGATCGCGCTCTCCATGGTCCTGCTGGTGGCGGCGGGGATGCTGCTGGACGGCTTCGACAAAGTGCTGATGGCCAGTCCGGGCTTCCGCACCGACCACCTGCTGATGGCGGAGTTCGAGACGGCGCTGAAGCGCTACACGCCGGAGCAGACGAAAACGTTCTATCGCGATTTGGTCGACCGCACGCGGGCGCTGCCGGGTGTTAAATCAGCGGCGCTCACGGTCGTAGTTCCCTTCCAGCCGCAGCAGTCATCGCGGCCGGTGTTTCCCGAGGGCTACCAGCCGCGCAAAGGAGAGGAAACGACCCCGGTCAGCTACAACGTGGTGGATGAACGCTACCTCGACATCATGAAGATCGACCTGGTCAGCGGGCGCAGGTTTACGCAGAACGATAAAGAGGACACGCCGCGGGTGGCCATCGTGAACCAGGAGTTTGCCAAGCGCTTCTGGCCGGGACAAGACCCGCTGGGCAAGCGCTTCCGCCTGGACACGGAGAAAGGGCCATACGTACAGGTAGTGGGCGTAGCGAAAAATTCCAAGTACTTCTTCATCAGCGAGCCGCTGCAACGCTTCTTCTACCTGCCGTTCGCGCAGGAGCAGAAGACGCAGATGATCATGCTGGCGGAGACGTATGGCGACCCGGCGCTCGCGGCGGCGCCGATCCGCGACATTGCCCACGCGATGGATGCCGATCTGCCGATGTTCAACGTGCGCACTTACGGCGACTTCTACGCCATGCGCATAAACCCCATCAAGATGGTGATGCAGGTGGTGGTCACCATGGGGATGATGGGGCTGACGCTGGCTCTGATCGGGATTTATGGCCTGGTGTCATATTCCGTGGCACGGCGGACGCGGGAGATCGGCGTGCGCATCGCCATCGGCGCCAACCGGATGGATGTGCTGAAAATGGTGCTGCGCCAGGGATTCTGGCTGGCGGTGGCCGGCATTGTGATCGGAGGCGGAGTGAGCGCGGCGGCGGGCAAGGTCATGGTGGCGGGACTGCTGGGGCTGGGCACGCTCAATCCGGCAACGTTCATCGTGGTCCCGCTGACGGTGCTGCTGGTGACGATGGCTGCCTGCCTGGCTCCGGCGTGGCGGGCGTCGCGCATCGACCCCATGCGGGCGCTAAGGATCGAGTAAGGGCGATTCAGATCATCCCGGCAAACGTTCTCGCAAGCGTGAAGAAGCGACGCAGATTATCAAAAGTCACTCTCCCAAATTTCTAAGTGTCGGTGGGCGTTGCAGACCAGCGGTTGCCGGGGGCCAGGCCGCAGAGCCAGTTGAGCGCTTTATGCCTTTCCTGAGCGATGGAGGTGGCGAAGGCGAACTCTTCGCAGGTTAGGTCGCGATAGGCCTTGTCGAAGGAGGGGAAGTCACCGCCAATGGGGGCGGGGATCTCTCGGTTATCGAAGGCAAGCTTAGCGGCGCCGGTGATGACCTGCCCGATGGTGAGTCCGCGAGGAAGTTCGGCGGGCATCTCTCCTGATTCCTGAAGCTGACGGGTGCGCGCGCTGCGTTGCGACGCCTACGCGACCTACCGGACTGCTATCTTCCGTCCCAGAGATCAACACTATAGATTTTCATAGTTACAGATTAAGCTGGTATGGATAGGTTTTAGTCAACCTATTGGTTTCTAAACGAAATTGATTCAGAAAAAACTTGACCTGGCGAGAGTTCCAGAATAAGGTGCATATCCTGAGTTCCTCAAAGTGGTGATCGGGCTCTTGCAACAACCGTATGCAGGGCCATCGGGAGACTTTGGGCATGTCCGCCTTTTTCCACCGCTTTACCCTAAGCATTGCTGTCTTGTTTCCTCTGGCATTTTCAGTTCAGCTTTTCGCGCAAGAATCGGGAGATCGCGACAAAGCGGCTGGTTCAACGGCAGCGGCCGAACCAAATGCGCAGGGAGCTGAAGCAGCTCAGCAAAAAACAACGGAAACGGAGGCGGAGCAGCCGCCCAAACGGATTCACATGGTCCCGTGGGGACACCGCGCGCGTCCAGTGAAGACGCAAAACAAGCCCAACGGGCTGCAATCGAACAACGGCGTTGTGCAGTATTGGGGCGGGCCGGTCATATCCAATGTGCAGGTGATCGAGGTACTTTGGGGAAGCTTCGTAGCGACAAGCGAACTCACCGGACCACCGCCTACTACGATGGACACGTTCTTTACGGATATCACGCAAAGCAGCTGGTACGATCTGCTTACCGAGTACAGCACCATCAATCTTGTCGGCTTCGGCGGAACGGGCGGCACCCATCAGACTATCGGGCACGGGACGTTCGGCGTGAAGGTCACAATAACGCCCTCAGTTTGTCCGGGGGGATCGACGAACCCGGCATGCACCGTCACCGACACACAAATTCAGACGGAGCTTGTAAACCAGATCAACGGGGGAAAACTTCCGCAGCCGGTCACCGATGCGCCCAGCGGAACCTTCAATACGATTTACATGATTTTCTTCCCACCGAATGTAACTATTGAACTTGATCCGAAAACCAAAAGCTGCCAGAACGGAGGATTTTGCGCCTACCATTCCAACGTGGTGAGCGGCAGCTTCATGGTGCCTTACGGAGTTCATCCGGACTTCAGCCAAGGAGGCTGTGCCCCGTCCCAGGGCTGCGGCAACGGAAGCGCGTTTAACAATCTCACTTCGGCGTCAAGCCACGAACTTGCAGAGGCAGTGAGCGACGTGGATGTAGGCTCGGCCACAGTTTTCGCCCCGCCACTTGGGTGGGCCGATCAAAACACCGGAGAAGAGATTGGCGATTTCTGTAACCAGTTCGAGGCGCTTGTCACGGTGAACGGCAACAGCTACCAGGTTCAGACGATCGCCTCCAACATGCAAACGAATGCGCAGAGCCTTAATGGGGTGGCTTGCGTTGCCCGACCGGCGGTTTTCGGGACCAATACGCCGACCAATGCTGTCCCCGGCTCACCTTTCACGTTGACTCTGGACGCCCAGAGCAGCGTTGATGGCTCCTTCCTCACGGCCTACAGCGACACCGTCCACTTCACCAGTTCGGATCCCGGCGCCAGTCTTCCCGCGGATTACACCTTTACTTCCGGAGACAGAGGATCGCACACCTTCAACATTACGCTGAACACGACGGGAACGCAGACGGTAACGGCCACCGACACTTTGATGGCGCCGATCACAGTATCGCCGTCGTTCAACGTCCAGAACAGCCCTGACCTGACGGTGATCAGCAGCCATACTGGCAACTTCACCCAGGGACAGACTGGAGCAACCTATACGCTGACGGCCAGCAATGTGGGCAATCAAGCAACCACCGGCACGGTCACGGTGAACGATAATCTGCCTGCAGGACTGACCCCGACAGCCATGAGCGGAACAGGCTGGAGCTGCACGGTGGCCGCCCTTAGCTGCAACCGAAGCGACGCTTTGGCGGCGCATTCCGCTTATCCGGTGATTACGTTGACTGTCAACGTTGCCAATAATGCGGCTCCCGCGGTTACGAATCAGGCGACGGTCGGCGGCGGCGGCGAGGTGAATTTCTTCAACGACAGTTTCAATGACGTAACCACGATCATCCAGCTCGTGGACCTCACCATCACCAAGACGCATGCCGGCAACTTTGCTGAGGGACAGACCAGGGCCACCTACACGATTACGGTAAGCAATATCGGCATCGCTTCCAGTTCGGGAGGCGTGATGGTCGTCGATAATCTGCCTACAGCGCTTACTGCCACCAACATGGCCGGAACTGGCTGGAACTGCACAGTGAGCGGTCTGCCAACCTGCACGCGCAACGACAGCCTGGGCCCGAACAGCCAGTTTCCGCCGATCACGCTGACAGTGAATGTGTCGGCCAACGCGCCGGCGTCGGTCGTTAATTCAGCAAGTGTTTCCGGCGGCGGCGAATCGAACACCAACAATGACACAGCGAACGATACAACCAACATTACTCCTGTCGTTTCCATTACGCTGTCCTCTCCGAGCACACAGACGGTGAGTGCGGGAGGTTCGGCGTCTTACAGTTTCAGCGTGAACTCGGGCGGGGGAACAGTGACTTTTGCCTGCACGGGGCTGCCGCAATTGTCATCGTGTATCTTCAATCCGCCTTCACTCACGGGCTCAGTGCCGGTCATTCTCACCATCAACACCACCAGAGGGGGTGCTGCAGCGCCGGTGGGCGGAAGCGGTCCGCGCCCGCTGTGGCCCCTGGTGTGGCTGCTGACGGCAGTGGCAGCGGCGGAATTCCTGCGGCGCAGCACGAGGCAAATGACGTGGCGTCCAGCCCTGGGACTCACTGGCCTACTGGCGATGGCGATGCTGGCGAGCTGCGGCGGCGGGAGTAAGCCGCAGCCGCAACCAGGCACGCCGCCGGGAACCTACCAGATCACTGCGACGGCTACTAACAGCGGTAACAATACGAGTGCAAGCACGCAGATCACGCTGGTGGTGCAGTGACCACAGAGCGCCAGGAGCATAACTGGGAGCAGCTGAGCGCCGGCCTTCGGCAGATCGGTTCCGTCTCTTTCTCTTGCTGACTCAGGGCTTACGCCCCGGGGCTACATCATTTCGCCCCTGCCGGGGCTGGAGCATCGTGAAGGTTTAGAGCCGCGCTGTTAGTCGGCAACGAGTTCGCGGTAGTCAGGAGCGAGAAAGAGGTACAGGGGCTAAGCCCACAATTCTAGTTTTGCTCGTTGCAGCACGACTAAAGTCGTGCCCTGTTACCTGCAAGGGCTGAAGCCCACTCGAGAAATTTTGGAGACCGTTACGCGGCATTAGAAAGGCCGATCTTCCACGGGCTGCGGCCCTGAAGGGGCCGCCAGCTTAAGCGACCGCGATGTGGGCGGCTCATGGCGATTGTTACAATAAGAAATTCATCGAAAGAGGGCCTTGGAGAGCCATGCATCGCTGGTCACAACTGTTTATTCCCACGCTGCGCGAAGCGCCGACGGACGCCGAGGTCGCCAGCCACAAGTTCCTGGTGCGCGCCGGATACATCCGGCAGCTGGCGGCGGGCATTTATTCGCACCTGTTCCTGGGGCAGAGGACGCTGCTGCGCATCATGAAGGTGGTGCGGGAGGAGATGGACAAAATCGGGCAGGAGTTTTTTCTGCCGGCGCTGCATCCGCGGGAGCTGTGGGAAGCCAGCGGGCGGTATGCGTTGATGGGCGACAACATGTTTCGCCTGAAAGACCGCGGCGGACGCGACCTGGTCCTGGGCATGACGCACGAGGAGGTCATGACCGAGATCGCGCGCAAGGAGCTGCGCAGCTACAAGCAGCTGCCGCAGATCTGGTACCAGATCCAGACCAAGTTTCGCGACGAGCCGCGGCCCAAATCGGGGCTGATCCGCGTGCGGCAGTTCACCATGAAGGATTCGTACTCGTTCGATATCGACGCGGGCGGCCTGGAAGAGTCGTACAAGAAACACTACGACGCCTATTGCCGCATCTTCGACCGCTGCGGCCTGAAGTATTCCGTGGTGGAAGCGCACTCGGGGGCCATGGGCGGGTCAAAGTCGCACGAGTTCATGGCGATGACCGATGCCGGCGAGGACCTGGTGGCCTCGTGTCCCAACTGCGGATACGCGGCGAACCTGGAGAAAGCTACGTCAAAGCTGGCGCCGGCGCACGATCCGCCGGGCGACGCCCCGCCGGAAGAGGTGCACACGCCGGGGATGAAGACGATTGAAGAAGTGGCGCGCTTCCTGGGAGTATCGCCCACGCAGAAGATCAAGACGCTGGCGTTGATGCAGCTGGAAGACGATCCGGAAAAGCCGGGGCAGAAGAAGACGCGTCCGGTAGTGGTGCTGCTGCGCGGCGACCATTCGCTGAACGAGGCCAAGCTTTCGACCATTCTGGGCGGGAAAGAGTTTCGCCCCATGCACGAAGAGGAGATCCAGGCAGTGTTCAACTCGCCGGCGGGATATCTGGGGCCGATCAACCTGCGAGTGGCGGCTCCCGGACAGAGCCAGGCGGCGCAGGACTCTCTGCCCCTGCTGTTCGCCGACAACGCCCTGCAGGGCCGGACCAACCTGACGGCGGGAGCGAACAAGGAAGACTACCACCTGCGGAACGTGACGCCGGGGCGGGACTTTACGCCGACGGAATGGGTGGATCTGCGCACCGTGGCGGCGGGCGAGGGCTGTCCGCAGTGCGGCAGCGTGCTGGTGGTGGGCAAAGCCATGGAGATCGGCCACATCTTCAAGCTGGGGTACAAATACTCCAAGTCCATGGGCGCTTCTGTGCTCGACAAAGACGGCAAAGAGGTTATGCCGATTATGGGCTGCTACGGGATTGGGGTAGAGCGCATCCTGACGGCAGCCATCGAGCAGAATAACGATAAGGACGGATTCTGGCTGCCCCCGACCATTGCTCCCTTTGACGTGGTGGTGACGCCCACAAATGTGAAGGAATCGGCGCTGCTCGAGACCGCGGAAAAGATCGGCCGGGAGCTGGAAGCGGCCGGCTATTCGGTGCTGCTGGACGACCGCGACGAGCGTCCGGGAGTGAAATTCAAGGACGCTGACCTAGTGGGAATACCCTATAGAATCAACGTCGGAAAGAAGGTTACGGAAGGGAAAGTCGAGCTGGTTACCCGCTCGACACGGGCTACCCTCGATGCTAACATCCCCGCCATTGAGACCCAATTCAGGGAGATTAACCGCTCCTGAAATAGGGGACGGTTGGCAGGTATGGAAAAGATTAAAGCATTGATCGGCGTGCTGGTCATCGCGTCCGGCTTTTATGTGGCCTGGAACATGATCCCGCCCTACTTTCACAACGGACAGTTCCAGGAAGAGCTGGACGACATCGTGCGGCGCGCGACCTACACCGCAATCAACGATGACGATCTGAAACAGCGTGTCGTGGAAAAAGCCAAGTCCATGGACATCTTCATCAAAGACGACCAGGTCACGGTCACGCACACCGGAATGGGTCTGGGTATCTCGGTAAAATACCGCGTGCACCTGGACATGCTGGTGCATCCAACTGACCTGGACTTTACAGCCAATTCGCTCAACAAGCGGATATAATAGCTAGCGAAGCAGAACTACTCAGCCCTGCAGGGTAACGCTCTGGCCCGCCATTGAGTCTGAGAGAAGGGTGGCGGGAGTCCGCCTTTTGAACATTGGCGATCAAAGTAAAAATCCCTCGCGTAACCGGCTTCCGTAACAAGCCAAAGAGTTTTCTTGTCCGCGCCGGCACGGCCGCCGTGATCGCGTTCTTCCTGGTGTTTCTCGGGATCTTCACCTTTTATTACGTCAAATACCAGAAAATCGTAGACGACCGGATGAAGGGCAACATCTTCGCCAACACGGCCAAGATCTATGCCCAGCCGCGCAGTGTCCGCATCGGCCAGAAGGCGGATGTGAAAGAGATTTCCAACTACCTGCGCCATGCCGGCTATACCGAGGCCGGCGAGGCCGGTCAGTCGCCCTTCGGGACCTACCGGCTGCTGGCCAACGCCATAGAGGTCAAGCCGGGGCAGGAGTCGTATTACAACTCCGAAGGCGCGGTGATCCGCCTGCAGGACGGCAAAGTTGACAGAATTGCCGCCCTGGGCGATTCCGGAGACAGCCTTTCGGCCTACGAACTGGAACCGCAGCTGGTGACCGGGCTTTTTGACACGCAGCAGCGGGCGAAGCGCAGGATCGTCAAGTATGACGATGTCCCCAAAGTCATGGTGGATGCGGTGACCTCGATTGAGGACCGCAGGTTCTTCTATCACAACGGAGTCAACTACTGGCGCCTGCTGGGCGCAGCCTGGGCGGACCTGCGCCAGGGCGGCAATCGCCAGGGCGGATCCACCATTACCATGCAGGTGGCGCGCGGATTCTTCCTGACTCCGGAAAAGCGGGTCAAGCGCAAGCTGATCGAGATGCTGATCTCCATCGAGCTGGAGCAGCGCTTTTCCAAGAAGCAGATTTTTGAGCTGTACGCCAATGAGGTCCCCATGGGCCAGCGCGGTTCCTACAGCATCACCGGGTTCGGCGAGGCGGCGCAGTCGTATTTCGGCAAGGACCTGAAGGATATCAGCCTGCCGGAAGCGGCACTGCTGGCAGGATTGATTCAGAGTCCCAGCCGCCTGTTCCCCTATCGCCATCCCGATCGCGCGACGGAACGCCGCAACCTGGTACTGGAAACGATGGTCGAAACCGGGGACATCACGCGCGCGCAGGCCGACGCCGCCAAAGCCACGCCTCTGAAGCTGGCTCCGCAGAACGTTGAAGCCAGCGCCGCGCCCTACTTCGTGGATATGGTCCGCGAACAGCTCATCTCCCGCTACGGCGACGACGAACTGAACGACGGCGGCTATCGCGTCTACACGACTCTTGATCCGGCGCTGCAGAAGGCGGCGGCCGAGGCGGTGGACGCCGGCATCAAGGAAGTCGACCAGCAGATTAACAAGCTGCGTACGCGCAAGGTCAAAGTCGGCAAGAACAAGTACGAAACCAAGGTCCAGCCCGGTCCGACGGCGCAGGTAGCGCTGGTAGCCATGGATCCCCACACCGGCGAGGTGCTGGCGCTGGTGGGCGGGCGTAATTACGGCTTCAGCCAGCTCAATCACGCTAACGCCAAGCGCCCGACCGGCTCCATCTTCAAACCCTTCGTTTATGCAGCCGCCATGAACAATGCGGTCAGCAACGAACAGCCGCTGTTTACGCCTTCCACACTGGTCGACGATTCTCCAACGGCTTTTATCAACGGCGATGATATTTATACTCCGCGCAATTATCGCGAGGAGTACCACGGACAGGTGACCGCGCAATACGCACTGGCCCACTCGCTCAACAACGCGACCGTCAAGGTGGCGGAGATGGTTGGGTATGCCAAGGTCGCGGCCCTGGCGAAGGCCGCGGGCGTTGTCTCCGTGCAGGCCACGCCAGCCATGGCGCTGGGCTCTTATGACGCTACCCCCATGGAGATGGCGTCGGCATATACGCTCTTTACCAACGGAGGGCAGCGCATTACCCCGATCATGGTCAAGTCGGTGCGCGATCCCAAGGGCGACGTGCTGGCCAACTTCGAGCCGCAAAAGGCCCAGATCCTCGATCCCCGCGTCGCCTACCTGATCACCACCATGCTGGAGTACACACTCAATACCGGGACTCCGGCTGGTCCGGGAGGCGTCCGCGCCCGCGGATTCACAGCGCCGGCGGCCGCCAAGACCGGCAGCTCGCACGACGCCTGGTTCGCCGGATACACCTCCAACCTGCTCTGCCTGGTCTGGGTGGGATTCGACGACTACAGCGACGTGAAGCTCACCGGTTCCGTACTGGCGCTGCCGGTGTGGACAGAGTTTATGAAGCGGGCCATTGCCCTGCCGCAATACTCTGACGCCACGCAGTTTACGCCTCCGCAGGGGGTCGTCCAGCTCACCCTGGACAAGGTAACCAACCAGGTGGCGACGGCAGCCTGCCCCGACGACTATCCGACCGCGTTTATCGAGGGCACGCAGCCCACTCAGACCTGCGACCAGGCCACCGACCACGGCAACTTTTTTCAGCGTGTTTTCGGCTTAGAGCCGAAACCTCTACCCCCGGCTGCGGTGTCTAACCCTAATGTGGGGAACCCTGCCCAACCCCCGCGGCCGCCTGGGGCCGTAGCCCAAGCCACCCCCAGTCCGACCGAGCCGGAAAAGAAGAAGCGGGGCTTTTGGGGTCGTCTTTTTGGTGGTTCCAAAGACGACGACAAGGGTGATAATAAGGAGAAGAAACCTGCGGCCAACGGCCCTGGGACTGATCGGCCGCAATAAGCATCGTTAGGGGGCCTATCATGGTTGTCGTAAGCCGTCTTCTGAGCGGCTTTGCCGTGCTGCTCTTTGTTGTTGCCGTCGCCAGTCCAATTTCCAGCCAGCAGTCCTCGCCCGGCGATGCCGTAGCCGCGCCGCGAGTACCTCCGCCCTCAGCCAGTGCCACCGCCGCCGATCTGGAAGAAGAGGGAGACACTCTCCGCGGGCAGAAAGCCTACCTTGACGCCATCGACTACTATCGCGCCAGCATTAAGAAAGCCAACAGCGCCGCCCTGCACAACAAAGCGGGCATCAGCTTCTTCCAGCTCTTCCGCGACCATGACGCGAAAAAGGAATACGAGCAGTCCATCAAACTGGACAAGACCTACGCCGAAGCCCACAACAATCTGGGCGCGCTTTACTACCGCGAGCAGCGTTATGGTCAGGCCATCAAGGAATACAAGCGGGCCATCCGCATCAACGACCTCAACGCCAGCTTCCACAGCAACCTGGGTACGGCTTACTTTTCCGCGAAGGCGTTTGACGAGGCCAGCCACGAGTACATACGCGCCCTGGCCCTGGATCCGGAGATCTTCGACCGCAAGCCGTCCGGCGGCGTCTCCATTCGCATGATCTCCTCCAACGATCTCGGCCACTTCCACTACGTGATGGCCCAGATGTACGGGCAGCATGGCGATCAGGAGCACTGCCGCTATTACCTGGCCAAGGCTAACGAGGAGGGCTACCCCATCCGCGACGCGCTGCATGACGACCAGTTCTCCACGCTGCGCAAGGACCCGACCTTCCTCACCTTCGTGCGCTCGCTGAAGCCGCCGCCCACGAATGAGTGACCTGAGTCGCGGCAACCTTTTTGCGCGGAATGCTTCTAAGTGTGAGTAGCGGCTGTTGGTGGCTTTGCTTAATCGCCGGCGGCCGTGAGCTGAAAAAACTGAACCCACCGGTTTGACGCGAAAGCGTTTATGGCAGGGAGCCGGTGGGTTTGTTCTGTCCGGACTACCCGAACGGCCCGCTCCGGGCCAGCCTCGAACGCATCTACCTCGCTCGACATCGGGCAATATCCATCCAAGACATGAAGGCCTTAATCTCCGCTCCGCTGCCGGACTGAGAGCTGCGTGCTGGTGCTTCCTTTAGAATGTCCCCGTGAAAAAGCTCGCCCTTTTGCTGACACTTACATTCGCCGTTCGCACCTTCGCTCAGAATTCCATCGCCATTCGCGCCGGCGCGGTCGTAGATCCGGCCACGGGATCGGTGGCGAAGAACCAGGTGATCCTGGTCAACGCCGAGAACGGCAAGATCAAGGAGGTCGGGCCGAACGTTCGCATACCCAGCGGCGCCGCGACCATCGATCTCTCCAATGAATGGGTCTCCCCGGGCCTGATGGACGCCCACGTCCACCTGACGTTGACGGAAGTCACCGGCGGCAACGCGCCCTTCGAGTCGTTCTATCTCAAGGAGAGCTCCGCCTACCGCGGCCTGCGCGGACTGAGAAACGCCCAGGACCTTCTGCGCGCTGGCTTTACCACGGTGCGCGAGCTGGGCAATGACGGCAACTACGCCACCGAAGACGTGAAGCGCGCGATTCAGGCCGGCATGTTCGACGGGCCCACCATCCTGAGCTCGGGCAAGATCATTGCGCCGTTCGGCGGGCAGTCCACCGCGATTCCACCCGAGCAAGGGCCCTTCTGGCACTATGAATACATTGACGCCGACACTCCCGAAGAGGTGCGCAAGGCGGTTCGCCAGAACATCTATTATGGAGTGGATGTGATCAAGCTGGTGGCCGATAACAGTCCGTATCATTTTTCGGTCGAGGAGATCAGGGCCGCGGTCGACGAGGCCCACCATGCCGGACGCACCGTGGCCGTCCACGTGTACGGCGGAGAGGCCGCCGACAACGTGATTGAAGGCGGTGTCGATTCGCTGGAGCACGGCTTCTTCCTGACCGATCAGCAACTGGAGAAGATGAAGCGGAAAGGCATCTTCCTGGTGGGCACGGACACGCCCCGGTCGCAGCTGGATATCGAAGGCACGTCGGGAGGAATCTTCCCGCCGCCGGATGTGCTGGCGCCCAGGATCATCGACCGCCTGCGCCGCGCTTACCGGATAGGAGTGAAGATGGCTTTCGGCACCGACACGGTGATCGAAGTCCCCAACAAGAGCCGGTCAGATCTTATGCTCGACTATCTAGGTGTGTGGCGCGAAGCCGGTGTGCCCGCGCCGGAGATTCTGAAAGCCATGACCACGAACCCGGCTGAACTGCTCCACATCAGCAAGGAGCGCGGGGCACTCGCGCCCGGCCAGGCGGCCGACATCGTCGCCATGCCGGGGAATCCGATGGAGGACATCGAGTCACTGCGCAAGATCAATTTTGTAATGAAAGATGGGAGGATTGTTCGCCGGCCGTGAGAGGGCTTTCAGGGATCCTCAAGAACGTGGAGTCTCCCCCCAGGGTTACCCAGCGGATAAGCACCGCGGGTCTACGGATTCAGTGAATTTTCTTGAGGGACTGTCCCGGGAACCGCATTTCTCTTCCCCAACGCTCGGCACGATCCTGCCAACGCGGGTTCATCTTCTCGATCAGCGCGATCTTCTTCTCGCGCCGCCATCCCTTGAGCTGCTTCTCGCGACCCATTGCCTTGGCGACTTCGTCGTACCCTTCGTAGTACACCAGCCTCGTGCATCGTACTTCTTGCTGAAACCCTCAAAAGCGCCGGTTTTCTGCTGCATGATCCGTCGCTCGAAAAACCCAGTCACGCCTGTGTTGAGGGTACCGGAGGGGCTGGCCATGATGTAGGCCCAGAACTCGTACTGGTGGCCGTCGCGCATGGGAAAAATGGTAGCACTTAGTGTCTCGAAGAAAACTCACCGACGTCGTATTCATTGCTGAAACATTATCGGGATCCTCGACTCCGCCTCGGTCGCCGTGCTCCCTCGGAGTCGCTCAGGAATGCCACGCGTGTACGTTCTTACTCCGGCACCATCCCGATCGATCCCAGCCATGCTTCCACCAACCGAGGCCATGCGGTCACGGGAAACTTTGTGCGCCGGAGCCCAAACGCGTGGCCGCCCTGAGCATAGAGATGCATCTCCGCCGGCACTCCGGCCTTCTTCAGCGCAGCAAAGTAAACCAGTGAGTTCTTTACCGAGTCCACCGGGTCATCCTCGGCCTGCAACAGAAACGCAGGCGGCGTCCTGCCGGTAACCGGAATAAACGGATTCAGATCGAACGAGGTCTTCCCCAGCATATGTCCCGGATAGAGAACAACCGCGAAATCCGGGCGGCAGCTTTCTTTGTCGGCCGCGTCGACCATTGGGTACAAGCGCTTTTCAAAATGCGTGCTGATCGCGGCCGCCAGATGTCCGCCTGCGGAAAACCCGAGCACTCCGATTTTGTGCGGGTCGATATGCCATTCGGCGGCATGGAGGCGGACCAGCCCCAGCGTCCTCTGCGCATCTTCCAGGGCCATGGGCGATCGCGGATACGGCCCCGATCTCGGCTCTCGTCCGTTGCCGGGCACGCGGTATTTCAACAGCACGCACGTGATGCCTTTCGCCGTCAGCCAGTCACACACTTCCGTGCCTTCGAGATCCATGGCCAGAATCCAATAGCCGCCGCCAGGAAACACGACGACCGCAGCCCCCGTGTTCCTGCCCGTCGGCGAATAGACGGTCATGGTCGGCCGCGAGACGCGTTCCACGTAGGTCCACGGCCGTCCGGCAACCAGGTTGTCCTTCTCTTGTCTTGTCGAGGTCTCCGGGCCAGTAACGGGCTGCGCATCAGGCGCCGCCCCGGGCCATATCGGAAATTGCGTGTGTCCCGGAGAGGGCTGCCATGCAGATGTCTGGGCGCTCACATCGCAGGAGGCAAACACAACGCAGAGGGCGACAGTCAGAAGTCTGATCGCGATCATCAGGGACCAAGATACAGCAGCGCGAACCATGATGCGAAGTGGGTGCTGCGAAGGCATGGTGGAAGAGCGGCCATTCATGGCCGCGAAAGCGAATGTAAAGAAGAGATTAAAATGCGGTGTTCAGCGAGAACCCCGCTTGACATGTGTGTTCCGCCCGGCTTAGGGTTTCCAACCGAGGGTACGTTACAACTTCCCTCATTCAGGCCGTCTGAGCTTAAGTCAGCGCACCTGGAATTCAGCCCTCTTAGCGACCAATAACCGGTTCTTTTTCACTCGAAGTCGCCTGCATTGTTGTTGCGCGTGAGTTCCGCCTGGGCCACTGGCGATTTCGAAAAGGCATCAACATCAGTTTTAAGGTGAATAGTTAGAACTGCTGACTTCAGTTCATCCGGGCATATTTGATGGAGGAACGCTTATGAAACACTTCATATTCCGCCTGGCTGCAGTTGCGACAATGGCCGGCTTGGTCGCCTTCATTATCCCGGCGCGAGGACACGCGGATGGAGAGCCTGCGCCGATCTTTCTTACCGAAATTCCTCACGGGTACCGCGACTGGAAGTGGATCGCCGTGGCTCATGAAGCAGGCGACCTCAACAGTTTGGGCGCCGTCCTGGGCAACAATGTTGCGATCAAAGCCTACCGGGAGAAGAGGTTGCCGTACCCGGACGGCACGATCATCGCTGCACTGCATTACCATAACGTCCCGTCGGACGAAAACAACAAAGTCTTTGGCCGGGAGCAATCTTTCGTTCCCGGGGCCCCCACGAACGTTCAGTTTATGGTCAAGGACTCAAAAAAATACGCCGCAACCGGCGGTTGGGGGTTCGGTCACTTCCAGGACGGCAAACCTGGCGACGCGGCGTTGATGAAAACCTGCTTCCCCTGCCACCAGAAGGCCAAAGACAGCGACCTTGTCTTTACTCACTATGCGCCCTGATGCTTTCTCCATTTGGGCATTGGGCTAACGAATCATGGTGGTCTTGCCAATTTCCCGCGGAGCGGGGATCATTGTGGGCGCTGTTCTCGAAAGGTGACGTCCTGAATCTCCCGTAGGAGGATGGACCATGAGAAGAATCTCTTTTTTGTTGATTGCAATTGCAACCGTGGCCGGCATTGTTGGCGCCACAGCCCCCGCATCGGGACACGCCGACCAGGATGCCGCCCCCATCTTCGGAATTAAAATTCCCGCCGGATATCGGGATTGGAAATTGATCTCCGTGGCCCACGAAGAAGGCAACCTCAACGATATTCGCGCCATTCTCGGGAACGATATTGCGATCAAGGCTTATCGGGAAGGAAAGCTTCCGCTTCCGGACGGCGCGATCATTGCGCGGCTGTCCTGGACTTACGTCGCGTCCGAGGAGAACAACAAAGTCTTTGGCCGCCAGCAATCTTTCGTTGCCGGGCCGCCGACGAACGTTCAGTTTATGGTCAAAGACTCCAAAAAATACGCTGCCACCGGCGGCTGGGGCTTCGCTCAATTCAAAGACGGTAAACCTGACGGCAAGGCGGATCTCAAAACCTGCTTCCCTTGCCACGAGCCTGTCAAAGCTCGAGATTTTGTGTTTACCCGTTACGCTCCCACGCCGTAGCAGCGAGCTGATTGAACGCGGATGTAACGCAATATTCTGTCGTTCACAGCCTTTAAAGATGAAACATGCGGTCTTAACCGGGTATCCTAAACTCATCCACTGCAACAGGCTGGCCAAATGCGGCCATTTCGCGGCCTGGGAGCAGCCGAAGCTCTGTTCAGAAGAGGTTCGCGCGGGCTTCAGATCGCTGCGCTCCGCGGCGGCGCAATCGGCAGCGTAACTTGCGATTCAAATAGTCGAAGCAAGACTGAGGAGGAGAGCCTCGACGATAAGAGGCTCTCCTCGTCAACCGGTCTCAACGCGTGGCCGCCAGCACAGCGACGGGCTGGGTTCGCACCAGGATTCGCATGGCCATGATGTGGGTTATGAAAAGAAAGGGCACGAAAACGGTGACGATGAAAAAGCCAGGGCCCAACTGGCCGGGATCCAGCGACGTGTGCGGTCCAAGGTAGAAAGCCAGTAACAGATCGCCGGTCCCGATCAGGCTGAAAACCCAGGCCAGCACCGTTCCCAGGCGGGTTCCCAGAGCCGCGAGAGCGAGCAGCGCCAGAATTGCGGCGATGAAGTCACCGTAACCGGCGGACCGGGCAAAGGCAGCCGGTATGTCAGGCGACACGACACCGGGCACAAGAAATGACAGTCCCATGAACCTGAACGCATGCAGCAGCAGGATGGGGCGAAGGGCTTCAGGGCCGGGGCGATCCCTCAGGGCCGGCCAGATGTAGTACCGGGCAAGAGTTCCCCAGACGACAAAACCAAAGACGACGCTGATTCCGAACAAAGCCACAGATGGCATTTTTCTATCCTTTCTGTAGTCGCGCTCCTCAGTGTTGGTGCGCGAGCCTTCTTCCTCCAGTATCAGATTATGACTATAATCCCATAGACACAAAAAAATTACAGCCCGGCCAGCAGCTGGCCGCGCACGATGCGCAGAATCTGCTCTTTTTCGGCAGTTTTTGTCATGTTGCGCGCCATGTTGATGGCGCCGATGGCGGCGGCGAAGCCGGCCAGGCAGTTCCTCTGTTTTTCTTCCGGGCTGCGTCCCGGCGCAAAAGGAACAAACCGCCGGAGGTGGTCCTTCATCAGGGCGGCGATCCGCTTTTTCACGGCAGGCGCGGTGCGGGCGGTCTCGGGGGCCAGCGCGGCCACCGGGCAGCCGGTGTCGGCGCGCTGGCAGTGTTCCAATGACAGGTATCGCCGCATGATCTCTTTCCAGCGCTGCCGGGCGGGAATCCGCTCGATGCCGTTCAACAGCGATTCGCGCGAGTCGCGCAAGCCCTGCTCCACGGCTTCGAGCAGAAGATCGTCTTTGCTGCGGAAATGCTTGTAGAAGCCGCCCACGGTTAGCCCCGAGGCTTTCATCAGTGCAGCAACGCCGGCTCCATTCAGGCCGTCAGCCCGGAACCGCCGGGCAGCGTTTTCCACGATGCGGCGGTGCGTCCGGGCCTTATGGTCAGGTTGATAGCGCATGTCATTTCAGATTATATAGGTAATCCTATGGATGCAGAGAAATAACGGGTTTGCGCGGCTCACCGAACTGAATTGGTAGTTTGGCAATCGCGAACAAAATACCTGAGGGTTAGCAGAATCTCCGAGAGGCTGCCGCGAATCAGAAACAGTTGCGTACGGCGCTTAACTGGCAATCACACGTGCCCGTGACGGCAGTCACATCTATTGCGGGCTGGTGCAGCTATGGTTGGAGCCTACACCCTGGAGGTCGAAAAAATGAAAAATGTCCGGCTCTTTGTTTCCGTATTTCTCTTCATTTCTGTAGTCGGAATTCTGCTTCCCCGTGCGACGGCCGACCCGTGGGATAAAGAGACCAGGTTTACCTCTAGCGAGCCTGTGCAGATCGCTGGTACCCTCCTGCCGGCGGGAACATATTGGTTCAAGTTGGAGCAGGGCACCCAGACCATGGTCATCATTAGAGACGAAAATAGAGAGCGCGTGTTGGCGAGGGTTTCGGCCATCTCGACTCATCGCGTCAATCCACTCGGGTACACGGAGTTTACCTATTGGGAGAACTCAAGTTCACCCCGAGCACCGCTGGCTCTGCGCGCCTGGTTCTACCCCGGGGATCGGATTGGATACGAGTTCCCGTTGAAGCCCTAGTTCTCGCCTCATCGCGGACGTAGAGACGTGGCACTGCCACGTCTCACTTCCGGATTGGGGGCAGGCTCTGAGGTCCTTCGGGCCCGCTCGCACCCCCTGTCCTCTTGTGCGAAGCGCACGCAAAACCTCTCCCCTCTCCTGACGCATAGGCCCTTCCCGTAGCGGCATTGCCGGGTCCGGTTAGGTGCCGGCTGCCAGTTGCTATTTGCTAATTACTCCCTCTGAATGCCTATAATGACGGCGCGCGAGCCCTGATCGCTCAGTCGTGTGCGTGACGCTGGGGGGGCAGGAGGAAGACTGTCGTGAATCAGAAGCAATTGCGTACGACGCTCGGGCGTCCCACGCCGGAGCTCCCGGTTGAGGACGTGGAGCGGGCGCAGCAGCACTACCGCGATGCGCTCGGCTTCGAGATTGGCTGGTTATACCCGGGAGGCGGTATAGGCGCGGCCTCGCGCGACAACATGGCGATTTTCTTTCGTCGAAGAGAGCGCCCCTTCGAGCCTGCCGTTCACTGGATCTTTGCGGCGGACATCGACGCGACTTATGAAGAATTGCGCTCGCGCGGCGCGCGCATCGTGGAACCTCTGGAGAAGAAGCCCTGGGGATTGCGCCAGTTTACGGTGGAAGATATCGATGGAAACCGCTTCTATTTTCATTGCGACTGATAGAAAGCAATCAGCATTCGGCCTTTAAAGCCTGATCTTTTTGTTCCCCCATCACCAACATCGAACGGAAGGATGTACCACATAGCGCGGGCCGCCTCGTTCAGCGCGCGCTCGTTAATGATGAAAACGCAACATCCTCAGCATCCTCGCGCCATCCGAGCAGGCGCGAGCTTTCCTGCCACACGATTTTGGCTTTGTTCGGATCCCGGGACTCGACCGAAGAAAGAGTTTCATTGAAGCCGTCGAAATATCGTCCGCTCAGGCCGGAGTATCTGGAATCGAGCAAAAGGCCACCGAGTGCCCGTCCGGCTTCCTCTTCGGTAGAGAGATGAGAGCCCATAAAGTTCACAAACCAGCGTTGGCTTACCAGTTTCTTCAGGACCGGATTCATATCTTTGCCGATCACGGTCGTGGGGACGACGCCGGGCGACCATGAGTTGACCGTGATCGTTTTTCCGCCGATCCGCAGCCGCCGGTCGAATTCATAGGCGGCCATCATGGCCAGCATCTTCGCCGTCGCGTACTGGACCATGGGTTTCAGCCTGGCGGCTACTCCCGTGCCTCGAGCCAATTGTTCCAGTGGCGCGTAGCGTGGGCCTGCGATCCTGCCCATCCAGGTTGCGGCCGGATCGTGCAGATCGCTGGAAACAAAAATGATGCGCCCGTCCGCCGGCATTTGCCTGACCAGCAGATTGGCCAGCAAAAAGTGGCCAAGAAAATTCAGCTGAAATGTTTTTTCAAAGCCATCTTCGGTTAGTTCCGGAGACTTTGCCTTCACATTCGGTCCTCCGGCGTTCAGAATGAGGCCAGCGAGCGGAGGAAGCCGCATCTCCGCGAGGACTCCGGGGAAGCGACGGACGGACGCCAGGGAGAATAATTCGAGCGGGGCGAAGCTTACCCGTGATTGCGGATGCGCACGGCGGATTGAGTGAACCGCCTGATTGGCTTTCCCTTCCGTCCGGCAGGCTAAGGCCAAATGCCAGTCGGAGCGCGAAGCGATAAATTTTGCAGTGGCAAAGCCGATTCCTGAGTTTGCTCCCGTGATGATGACAGTTTTCATCGACCCACCTTCTGCGCCGCTGTTGTACCCGCGTGATCGGACGCCAGACTCCAAAGGGCCTGGGGATGGCGCAGCCAGACGCCAATCCACGCCAGAGTCAGGAAGATGACGGGACCGATGGCCTTGGCGTATTCGCCCATCAACACGTGCGTGCAGATCGCGCCACCGAGAAGAGAAGACATCACAAGAACGCCCAGCGATCTGGTGGGAGTTAACAGAAACAAGGCTGCGCTGAGAAATTCCAACACCGCAACCAGCATCAACTTGCTGCCCGAGAACCCGTCAGCGGCCATGGTCTGCACCACCGCGGGCACGCCGGCAAATTTCAGTATCGAAAAGAAAGCTACTCCCAGTCCCGGGAGGAAAATCAATACATTTCCGGCGATCCGGAGTGCGGAGGGCTGCGTTTTTTCATCATCCATGTGAGTTTCTCCTTAGTACGTTGTCAGTCCAATCTCGCCGGGCTTCTACGGCTGCGCGATCCAAACGGCTGAGCTGTCCGGCGGTTTTTTGTATTCCCGGTTGCTGACAATAAGATCGGAGAGAGGGTTCGTCTGTGACAGGGATTGGAGAGTGAAATGAGGATCAGGCAGGCAAGGACTCGAGCAGCGGCATGAGCTTGAGTTTCTCGGGGTTGGTGACCACGTAGAGACGGGAGACGAGTCCGCCGGCGACATCGACCATAAAAACGCTGAACGCCCGGCCGTCGAGAAAAGAAACGATCCCGGGCTGGCCGTTGATCTCGACAAACCGGCGCACCAGGTTTGCCGGGACCAGTCTTCTCATGCCGTCCACTATGCCGCGCACGATGCTTTCCGGCCCGCAAATCGGTCTGGGCAATGCCGGGCCTTTGCCGCCGCCGTCAGAATAGAAGACAGCGTCTTGAGAGAGAAGCGCAAGAAGTCCTTCCATGTTGCCCTGGGAAGATGCTTCGCTCCATCGACGCAAGAGTTCCTCCTGCTGCTGGCGCGAGGCGTAGAACCGGACCCGGCCTTCCTTGATATGTTGCCGCGCGCGCCGCAAGACCTGGCGGCAATTGGATTGGCTCCGATTGAGAATGGAGGCAATCTCAGGATATTCATAGTCGAAAACGTCGCGGAGTATGAGAACGGCGCGCTCGACCGGAGTCAGGCGCTCGAGAAGCAGCAAAAACGCCAGCGAGATCGACTCGTCCACTTCCAACGACATCTGTGGATGCTGAGCGGGAGAGGTAATCACAGGCTCAGGCAGCCACTGACCAAAATACGACTCGCGCCGCACCCGCGCCGACTGCAGATGGTGAATGCAAAGCCGGGTCAGCACAGTTACCAGAAATGCTCTGGGCGAGTCGACCCGGGTTAATGGCGTCTGCTGCCAGCGAATAAAGGTGTCCTGCAATAGATCTTCCGCATCGGCTGCGCTTCCCAGCATCCGGTACGCCATCGCGAAGAGCAGAGTTCGATTTTGATTGAAAACCGCCAGCTGCTGCGCGACAGGTTGGGACGAAAAAACGCCAAGATCGGAGCCTCCAAGGGCGATCTCGTCGTTCCCCTCCATGTTCTCGCGCGCGAATTTGCCATTAGGTCCGGCCACGTGCTTTTCGATTCATCGCGCGCCGCGAAGCGTCAGATTCATTTGTGCCAAGGCATTCGCTGCTTTAAGACGAATATCGCTAAAGGTAAGACCGGACAAGCAGGCGATTTGTGACATGCAGCGAAGGCGAATCGCGCCAGCACCGGGCGCAGGTTGGATTCGGCCTGCGAGATCAATGTGAAGTGCCGTCCCGCTGGGGCTTTAGGCTTTTCAATCGCTACCCACGCTTCCCGGCTCGCGGCTTTGCCGCTGCGCCTTCAGGGTGGGCTAGACTCTTCCGCGCCTCCGGCGCTGGACGGTGGCTGAGCCGCGGGATTCTTGTTCCTCTCGCTTCGCCAACACTGGGCGAAAGGGCGGACCACCCAGCCGGAGTATGCAGGGGCTAAAGCCAAGACTTCTTCAGCTCCTGTCGGCACGGCTGGAAGCCGTGCCCTGATTACCCGCAGAGGCTAAAGCCTGATCGTTTGTTCCCCACCGTTCGCCAACATCGGCCAAAATTGTTCCACCCAACTTGTGTTGCGCATGAGTACAGCCGATCATCGGGACCATCGGAGAAACCCCGAGGAGACGCAGCCGGACATTTACGAAGTAGGACGATAGCGTCAGGAAAGAAGGACAGGTCTTTGAGTGGCCAACGGTACACTTGACAATAATGGTTATACAGTGAATAATAGGCGAACAAGAAGAAAGACAGTTTGTACTTAGCACTTGGGAAACCCAAAAGCAAAGGCAAAACCCAAGCATCCGGGCCGCCCCACGGCGGCTATTTTGGTGAGCAATTGGCCATTAGCAGTTGGCGATCAGCTCGATCTTTGAAAACCGGAATAGGAGGCTGTCGGCAGCTCGGTTTTGCTTTTTGGCTGCTGATAAGAAGCGGCGGACCACAAGATGTTGGGGTCGGCTGGTTCTTTTTGATGAACCATCCCAAGATGTTGGGTTGGTTGGCAGGAACTAAGTCCTTTGGAATCCTAGTGACCCGAGGGATAGGGCATAACCGCGGAAAAGCGATCCGAGGGGATCACCGGGGATGAAGAGGGATCCATCCCAAGGGCCCAGGGGGGCTGGAATTGCCGTGATCGCCGACATCGCCGTGATCGGAAAGGCGAAGGCCAATCACTGATGAACACTGATTCACGCGGATGGTAAGAGATTCACAGTGGTCGGAAAGGCGAAGCCCGGTCACCACAAAGGAAAAGAAGGAACACGGAAGGGAGGCACGCAGATTTGCGCAGATCAACGCGCGATCAGGCGAAAGCCTTTTCACCGAGCGACTAGCCGGAACTCCGTACACGGATGTACTCGTCGATCACCTTCTCCAGTTTGCCCTGGGCTTTGAGGATGTATTCGACGGCATCGCGGGCGGCGCCGTGGCCGCCGGAAGAGGGCGTTTCGTAGTGGGCCATGGCTTTGACCTGAGGACGGGCGTTGGCCACGGCGATGGCCAGCCCGCAGCGGCGCATGATGGGAAGATCGATCACGTCGTCGCCGACGAAGGCCACCTGCTCTTCGCGCAGGCCGCTCTCGGCGAGAATCTTGTCCAGCGCGGCGGACTTGTTGTCGGCGCCCTGGTGCAGGAAGTCGACGCGCAGGTCGCGGGCGCGCAGGGCCACGGTTTCAGAGATCCGCTTGGTGATCATGCCGGTCTTCAGGCCGCCCAGCCGGGCCAGCGAGATGGCGGTGCCGTCATGCGCGTTGAAGCCCTTGGCCTCGACCAGGTTCTGGCTGACGATGCCGAAGCCGGGCGCGTCACCCTTCTGGTGGCGATGAGCGTCAGTGGCGCGCGGGGCCGCGGACGGCGCGGGGAAGAACCAGATGGTGCCGTCGGTGAGCACGCCGTCGACGTCGAAGAGAACGAGTTGGATCTTTTTGGCGCGGTTGAGGGACATGGGAGGCCCAGCTTCGAGCTTCTAGCTGCTGGCTCCTAGCTTTTAGCGCATGAGTCCATCAGCACGACATCAAAGCTAAGAGCTAGCAGCTAATGGCTGCTGTTAAACCATCTGCATTCCCCACAGATCGTGCAGATGGATGATGCCTTCCACCTCGCCCGACTTCCCTACCACCACCAGCGAGGTGATCTTGCGCTGCTCCATGATGTTGAGGGCGGCAGCGGCGAACTCGTCAGCGGCGATGGTCTTAGGGTTGGCGGTCATGCACTCGCCGGCGGTCAGGCTGAGGATGTTTTTGCGGTTCTGGAGCAGGCGGCGGAGGTCGCCGTCGCTGATCACGCCCAGCAGCCGGTTGCCTTCGACCACGGTGGTGATGCCGAGACCCTTGCGCGACATTTCGTAGATCACGTCGGGCATGCGGGTTTCGCCGAGAACTTTGGGGACGGCGTCGCCGGAATGCATGAGCTGTCCGACCTTGGCCAGTTTCTTGCCCAGCTTGCCGCCAGGATGAAGATCGGCAAAGTCTTCTTCCTTGAAGCCGCGCTTTTCGGCCAGCGCCAGGGCGAGAGCGTCGCCCAGCGCCAGCATGGCGGTGGTGGAAGCGGTGGGTGCGAGTCCGAGCGAGCAGGCTTCCTTGGCGACGGAGCAATCGAGTGCGATATCGGCAGCCTGCGCGAGGCTGGAGCGCTTGCCGTTGCCGGAGTAGAGACTGTCGCCGGTGATGGTGACCAGCTTGCTCCCGATGCGGCGGATGGTGGCCAGCAGTTGCAGGATCTCTTCAGTTTCGCCGCTGGAGGAGAGCGCGACCACAACGTCGCCGCGCACCAGCATGCCCAGGTCGCCGTGGACGGCCTCGGCGGGATGGAGGTAAAGCGCGGGAGTGCCGGTGGAGCTGAGCGTAGCCGCGATCTTGCGGGCGATGATGCCGCTCTTGCCCATGCCAGTGACCACTACGCGTCCACCGCAGGAGTGCAGGCACGCCACGGCGGATTCGAAGTCGCGGCCCATGGGGCCGCCAATGCGTTCGGCCAGCGCGCGCAGCGCTTCGGCTTCAATGCGTACTACGTTGGCTCCAACCGATTTCACCGGAGACTATGGTAGCAAATGGGCTATTACAGGCTAGCAGGGAGTCAGGAAACGCGCGGCTCAGATTTCGAAAACCCGGTACGGTTTCCCCGAATTCTGCGCCATCAGCAGCGACATGGCCACGTTGTGTACGGGGACTCCGCCGGTAGTCTTGCCGTCGAGCCGTCCGTGGTGGGCGTGGCCGTGCAGGGCCAGCACCGCCTGGTGGCGGTCGATGACCTCGGCCAGCCGCGAGCTGCCCAGGTACGGCCAGATCTCCTGCGGCTCGCCCTGCACCGTCTCGCACACCGGAGCGTAATGGGTGACGATGACCGTCTTGGAGGTGCGCAGCATGGCCAGCGAGCGCTCCAGCTTCATGGCCTCGTCCAGCGATGCCTGCACGAAAGCCTTGACTTCTTTTTCGCCAAACGAAGTCAGAATGCCGCGGCCGAAGCCTCCAAGAAAACCCTTGGTTCCGGCGAAGCCCACGCCGTCGCGCTCGTAACTGGAGCCGTCGAGGACCTTGATGCCCTCCGCGGTCATCATCTTCATGAGCTCCTGCTCCTGGCAACTCTCGTAATCGTGGTTGCCGAGCACGGCCACGATGGGCACGCGCAGGCGGACCAGGGCGTTGAGCAGGGAGCGCATTTCGTCGGGCTTGCCGTAGTTGGTGAGATCGCCGGCGATCACCAGGACGTCGGCCTCTTCGCGGACGTGCGTCAGCGGCTCGCGCACGCGGTCATAAGCCTGGGGCGAGAAGTGAATGTCCGCGGTGGCGGCAATTCTCATGGCCGGCTTCTACGCCGCCTCGCTGGTGCCGTTGCGAACCAGGGTCACGGTGCCGCGCTGCTCTTCCAGAATGTTGCGCTTGCCCCACTCTTTCAGGTCGATGGCAAACATGTTTTCGTCGATCAGGCTGCCGCGGAATTCCAGCGCGCGATTGGGATGGGCCAGCTCCACCCTGAACCGTTGCTGCAACTCGTCCCAGATTTCCATGGGGACGTGATCGCTGGCGGGATAGACATAGTGATAAAGCACCAGGTACCAGTAGAGCATCTGCCAGTTTTCGCCAAGCAAGCCGAGCAACCGGTGCCAGTCGAAGTTGCCGCGTGTGCCGTAGATGACGTGGCAGATATCGGCGCCGTCGAACCGTTCGCGGCGCGTGACAAACACCTTGGAGGCAATCAGCTCTTCCGGGGCAAGCACCCGCGCCGACACTCCGAATATCTCCGAGCGCGGCGCGCGTTCAATCCACGAGCGGTCCACGCGTACCACGGCATTGCTCATGCCGGTGATCAGGTCCACAAAGTACTCGCCGCGGCGGGCCTTGGCCAGCCAGATGGGATCGGTAATTTCGGTCTTGAAGCCGTCGTCTTCCAGGGCCTTGAGAGCATCGGGCACGTCGCCGGCGGGCAGGAAGAGATCCAGGTCTTTAGTATCACGCCAGATCCCGGTGTGCTCGTGCAGGGCGAAGGCGCCGGAAACCGCGAAAAGCACACGCCTCCGTTCCATGAGTTCCAGCACCTCGCGGAATAGGGCCACCTGCTCCTGCGGAAAAGCCGGTGGCTGTGACGAACTAACCGGCATCGACATTCTCAGGTTAGATGGCAATTTCGGGCTTGTATGTTGCGGAATGCTTTATCTAAATCGGCGGCTTTGGAGGGCAACGTTTCTTCCCGTCGTCATCAATCAGTCTGCGGCATGCCTCGGCGCCGGCGCCGCGGGTACCGGGCGCAAGGACTCCACCAGGCTGGTCGTGGCCGCAGCCACCCCGCCTTTGCGGTGAGGGACATGGGCAAGTTCCAGCCCCATCTCTACGCCGCTGAGCGTACCCATCAGCATCAGGTCGTTGAAATGCCCCAGGTGTCCGATGCGGAAAACCTTGCCCGCAAGCCGGGAAAGACCTGCTCCCAGCGACATATCGAAATGCTCAAGAATAATCTCGCGCAGCCGGCCGGCATCGTTGCCTTCCGGCATCAGCACCGCGGTGAGCGAATTGGAATACTCCATGGGTTCCTGACAAAGAATCTCGAGCCCCCAGGCGGCGACTGCTTTCCGCGTGGCTTCCCCAAAGCGCTGATGGCGGCGGAAAACGTTGGGCAGGCCTTCCTCCTCGAGCATCAGCAGCGCCTCACGCAGTCCCCAAAGCATGTTGGTAGCCGGCGTGTACGGGAAAGATCCCGAGCGGTTGGGTTTGAGCATTTCCTGCCAGTCCCAGTAGTAACGCGGCAGTGCGGCCTTGCGATTCGCAGCCAGAGCCTTGTCGGAAATGGCGTTGAAGCTCAATCCCGGCGGCAGCATAAGTCCTTTCTGGGAACCGGCAACGGTCACGTCGACATCCCATTCATCATGACGGTATTCCATGGAGCCGAGGGACGAGATCGTGTCGACCATCAAGAGAGCTGGATGGCGCGCGCGATCCATGGCCTGGCGAATTTCCGGGATTCGGCTGGTGACGCCTGTGGAAGTTTCGTTGTGCACCACCATCACCGCGCGAAGAACGTGGCTCTTGTCCGCCTGGAGCCGTTGCTCCACTTCGGCGGGAACTACGCCGCGCCGCCAATCGCCGGGAACATAATCCACCTGCAGCCCCATGCGCTCGGCTACTTGGCGCCACAGGCTGGAGAAGTGCCCGGTCTCAAACATCAGCACGCGATCGCCGGCCGAGAGCGTGTTCACGATCGAGGCTTCCCATGCGCCCGAGCCCGAGGCCGGATAGATCACGACTGGCCCTTTGGTCCCGAACACCGGACGCAACGCTTCCAGCACCTCCGCGCCCAGCCGCGCAAATTCAGGGCCGCGATGGTCGATCACCGCGCGGTCCATAGCCCGCAGCACCCGCTCCGGGACGTTGGTGGGGCCGGGAATCTGGAGGAAGTGCCGTCCTGTATGAAGTGTCATCCGCGCAAGCCCCGGAGATTCCGTCGCAGAGGAATCTGGTCAATGATGATAGCCGAATCAGCCCTTCTCGCCTGGTTATGGCGTTATCTGATCACACTTCATATTTTTCCCTCAGAATTGCCTTCGGCTTATGATTGACTCTGACCATCACGCACTAGGGTCAGCGAAGCGCTCGTTCCATCATCCGCGTCCATGCCGATACAATGTCGGCATGGACGTCAGAATTCGCGTGGCCCATTTCGATGACGTTCCCGTGCTGCGGCAGCTCATCGATGCCTCTGTCCGCGGGCTGCAGGCGCGCGATTACACTCAGGCCCAGATCGAGAGCGCGCTGGCCACCGTCTACGGGGTTGACACGCAACTCATCGCCGACGGAACTTACCTGTTGGCCGAAGTCCAGAATCAGGCGCGGCCATCCGGATCCTCGGTCACCATTGCCGGCTGCGGCGGCTGGAGCAAGCGCAAGACTCTCTATGGCGCCGATCATTGCGAAGGACGCGAAGACGCCCTCCTCGATCCCTGTACCGATGCTGCCAGGATTCGTGCGTTCTTCATTCATCCCGGCTGGGCGCGCAGGGGAATTGGCACTCTTATTCTCGACGCTTGCGAAGACGCCGCCCGCGCCGCCGGTTTCACTCGTCTGGAAATGGGAGCCACCCTCACCGGTGTCCCCTTTTATCTGGCGCGTGGTTACGTGGCTCTGGAAATTCTGGCCGTTCCCCTGCCCGGCGGCGCGTCCATGCCGATTGTCCGCATGGGCCGCCAGATCTGACCGAACTTGCAATCGTTTATTCTGGTTACCAATTCTCGTGGTCGACGTCTGTATTCGCAGAACTCCGTGCCGCCAGGCTTGAGACTTTGGGATCGCTGGCACTTAAGCCATACAATGGCTGTTCCTTTTTGATCTTCGTGGAGGTGGATTCGTGCGTCTTCTCCTGCAAGTTGTGATTTTAACGCTCCTATTCGTGGCCATACCAGTCTGTGGCCAGGGCCCTTCAGCCAAAGCGGCTCCCAGCGGCGCTCCAGATGCCACCTCTCCCCGCCCAGCACCCAGGTTTGACATCGCCAACATCGATAAGTCGCTCGATCCCTGCCAGGATTTCTATCAATATGCCTGCGCCAAGTGGATGAAGAACAATCCCATTCCCAACGACTACACCGACTGGGTTAGCTTCTCCGAGGTCTATGAACACAATCTCAGCGTGCTGCACCAGATCCTGGAGAAAGTCGGCGCCAACGATTCTGCACGCACGCCTGTCACCCAGAAGATTGGCGACTTTTACTCCTCCTGCATGGACGAGAAGACCATCAACGAAAAGCGCTGGGCGCCGCTCAAGCCGGAGCTGGACCGCATCGCCGCCGTCAACGACAAGGGTCAGATGATCGAGGTGATGGCTCATCTTGAAGTTATCGGACCCAATCCCTTGTTGAGCTTTGGCTCCTCACCGGACTTTCACAATTCCGAAGTCATGCAGGCCTGGCTTGACCAGAGCGGACTGTCGCTTCCCGACCGCGATTACTACTTAAAAGATGATGCCGACATGGTGGCCATCCGCAAGGTCTACCTAGATCACATGCAGAAGATGTTCGTCCTGCTTGGCCAGTCACCGGAACAGGCCACCCGCAATGCCGAAACCGTGATGCGGATCGAAACCGCACTGGCCAAGGCTTTCATGGACCGCACCCTGCGCCGCGATCCCAAAAACCTGGACCACAAGATGACGGTTGCTGAAATTGCAGCTCAGGCGCCGAATTTCCACCTCGACCGCTACTTCGCCGTCTTCGGCCCGCCGGCGTTCAAGGACCTGAACGTGGCCAACCCCGACTTCTTTAAGCAGATCAACGCCATGATCGATTCCACGCCGCTCGACGACTGGAAGGTCTACATGAGCTGGCAGATTCTGAACAGCGACGCCGCGTGGCTCTCTGACGATTTCGTCCAGGAGGATTTCCAGTTCCAGAAAGCGCTTACCGGCCAGCAGGAACTGCCGGTGCGGTGGAAGCGCTGTGTAAACGCCACCGACGGCGCGATCGGTGAAGCGCTCGGCCAGCCCTACGTCGAGCAGACCTTCGGCGCCGACGGCAAGCAGCGCATGCTCAAGATGGTGGAGGCGCTGGAGAAGTCGCTGCACAAGGACATCAGCGAACTGCCCTGGATGACCGAGGAAACCAAGAAGCAGGCCCTGATCAAGCTGGCCGCCATCCGCAACAAGATCGGCTATCCCGATAAGTGGCGCGATTATTCCAAGCTCTCCATCGTTCGCGGCGACCTGCTAGGCAATCTGGCCCGGGCCAGCGAGTTTGAAACCAACCGCCAGGTCCAGAAGATCGGCAAGCCGGTGGATAAGCTGGAGTTCGGCATGACTCCGCCCACGGTCAACGCCTACTACAGCGGAACCCACAATGAGATCGTCTTCCCGGCTGGGATCCTGCAGCCGCCGTTCTTCGACAAGACCATGGATGACGCGGTGAACTTCGGCGGCATCGGCCTGGTGATCGGTCACGAACTGACCCACGGCTTTGACGACGAAGGCCGCAAGTTCGATCCCAAGGGCAATCTGCGCGACTGGTGGACGGAAAAAGACGGCACAGAATTTGAAAAACGCGCCGGATGCATTGACCAGGAATACTCCGGATTTGTCGCCGTCGACGATCTTCATCTCAACGGCAAGCTCACCCTGGGCGAAAACACCGCCGACAACGGCGGAGCCCGCATCGGGCTGATGGCTCTCCACGAGATGATGGCGGAGAGCAAGCAGGATCCGAAAAAGACCATCGATGGATACAGTCCCGACCAGCGCTATTTCCTGGGCTTCGCCCGCGTTTGGTGCGAGAACATCACTCCCGAAACTGAGCGCATCAACGTGCGCACCGACCCGCACTCACCCGGCCGCTGGCGCGTGAACGGCGTGGTCAGAAACATGCCGGAGTTCCAGAAAGCTTTCGGCTGCAAGCCAGGCACGCCCATGGCGCCGGCCAATGCTTGCCACGTGTGGTGAAAATCCACCAAGGAACCATTCAGGCACGGAGCCACTGACAAAAACATTTGAACCGCAGATTTGCGCAGACGAACGCAGACAAAACAGGCGAATCAGGATTTACTGTTCCATGTCCGCGTCGATCAGCGTTTATCTGCGGCAAGATTCTTTTCTCCAAGCCCCGCGTTTTCTTGTTCCGTGGCAGGTTTTATCCTCCGTGGATAACGCCTACAACCGCCGCTCCAACAATCAGCCAGGCTGCGTTCATTCGGAAAGCAAGTAACAACACCGCGCTAACCACAGCGATCGCAATCGTCAGCGGATCAATCAGCGCGGCGCGGCCCAATTGCCATGTCACCACGCCCATGAGGGCTAGCGAAGCCACGATCACGCCATCCAGAATGCTGGCCGCCACCGGCGACCGGCGAATCCTGGGAATCAGCGGCCCGCTGGCCGCCACCAGCAGGAATCCTGGAAGGAAAATGGCCACTGTAGCCACTGCCGCTCCTGGCATCCCTGCCAGCAGATAGCCGATAAAGGTTGCGGTAGTGAAAACCGGACCCGGCGTCACTTGGCCCACCGCGACAGCGTCAAGCAACTGCTTCTCCGTGAGCCAGTGCAGGCGAAGAACGAAGTCCGAGCGCAGGAACGCCAGCAGCACATAACCGCTGCCGAACAGCACCGACCCAATCTTCATGAAGACCAGGAAAAGCCGCCACAAACCGAAAGGAACAGCGGCTCCTGCGGCAATTGCACTCAAGAGCGCCATCAGGCTCTTCGGCTTCATAGCAGCCAGGTTGATCACGGAAGCCAACACTCCCGGCTTCGTTCTGAGAAACAAACTCGGCACAGCGGCCACAAGTCCACTGCACACCAGCAATAGAAGATTGTCGACTCCCAGCAGCGCCGCTGCCGTCGCCGCAGTCCCGATTGCCGCCAGAGATTTGGTCTTCACCGCAGTGCGTGAGAGTTTCCAGAATGCTTGCAGGATCACCGCGATCACCACCGGCTTCACGGCGTAGAGAACGCCGCTCACCCGCGGCATGGAGCCATACCGGACGTAGGCTGCGGCGATCGCGCTCACCAGAATCGCCGCCGGGATGATGAAGCAGCAGCCGGCTACCACCAGCCCCGGCCACCCGCGCTGGTTGTGGCCAATATAGATGGCCATCTCGGTGGAACTGGGGCCGGGAATAAGGTTGGCCGCGCCCAGGCGGTCGAGAAATTCCTGTTCGGTCAGCCACCGCCGGCGGCGCACGAACCCCTCTTCCATCAGCGCGATGTGGGCTGCCGGGCCGCCGAAGGCGATCGTCCCCAGCTTCAGAAAGGCCCAGGCGATCTCGCCCAGGCCGGCGCGCTGCTCACCCACGCCGGGCACGATATACGCTAACGGGCGTTAGCGGGTTCGGCATTGCGTAGGTAGTCGTCGGTCTTATTGAGCCAGTCCTTGCGTGGCGGATGAAAGACGTCAACGTCGACGGTATCCTCCAATGCTTCCGCTTTATGCGGCATGTTGGAAGGAATGCACAGGACCTCTCCCGAGCGCACCACGATTTCTTTCCCATCGATCCAGAACTTGAGCGCCCCATCCACCACGTAGGTGAGCTGCTCGTTCACGTGGCTGTGTTCGGGAACTACCGAGCCCTTCTTGAGCAGGATGCGGGCGATCATCAGCTCATCGCCGGTAATCATCTGCCGGTCGATCAGCGGATTGAGCTTCTCCAACTCCACGTCATTCCAGCGAATATGCTTCAACATAGGCAGCCATTGTACCAGCGCCGGAGGACTGCAACCCGCGCTGCCTTTGTAGTAAATCAATGCCCGCTTTCCTCGGCCGTAGAGTCGCGCAGTTGCACCATTGGAGGCCCGCGTTACCGAGGTCACGTTGCTGGCCGGCGCGAAATGTCATTCAATATCACCCACGGAACCAGTACGCCCCGCGGAACTATCATGAAATCAATACGCCGTCTTTTCGCTCGGCTGTTGCTGTCGGCGTTGACTGGGATTCTGTCTGTCCCGGCTGCGTCGCAAACGCTTGCCCCTGCGTCTGAGAATCGCGGCCAGAAGATGCCGGTGACTACGGCGTCGCCGAGTGCGGCTCAACATTTTGAAGCCGGCATGGTGAACTTTGAAAACCATCGCTGGAATCTGGCCCTTCAGGATTGGCGTGAGGCGGTAAAGCTAGATCCCAATTTTGCTCTGGCTTATGCCTGGATCTGCTTCGATACCAGCGACCCTGCCGAAGAAACCATCGCCCGCAACAAGGCTCGGGCCACCATGAATTCCGCAAGCGCCGGCGAGCAGTTGATGATCCGCTGGATCATCGACGTCCATGAGAATAATTACGTTGAAGCGATAGCCGCCATGAACGACCTGGCCGCGGTTTACCCGGGCGACAAGCGTGTGAACTTTCTGGTGGGATATTGGCTTTATCGCCAGGACCAGTACGATCTCTCGCGCAAATTCACCCAGCGCGCGCTGGCGCTCGATCCGGCCTACGCCACGGCTTACAACCAGCTCGGATACCTTTATTCACGCAGCGGGGATTATGACCGTGCCCTGGAAGCCCTGGGCAAATACGTTCAGCTGCTTCCCCGTGAGCCCAATCCTCACGATTCTTACGCCGAAGTTCTTCGCCTGTCCGGCCGCTATAACGAGGCCCTGGAGGAATACCGGACTGCCCTGCGCATCGATCCCACGTTCTACATCTCGCAGAAGGAGCTGGGCGAAACTTATTCCCTCATGGGTGATGAGGAGCGCGCCCGGGTCGAATACGTCAAGGCCGTTCACGACGCGCCTTACTCCGGTGTGAAGGCTGAGTATCTGCAGAAACTGGCCCTCACTTGGGTTAGGGAAAAGAAATTCGTACAGGCCGACAAGGCTTATCGCGATGCCGCTGACCAGGCCAAAGCCATGCAGCAGTGGGTGTGGCAGGCGCGCGCCTACCGCTTGATGGCCATGTACCAGCCCGATTCAGCCATTGCCAATCAGGAATTGGATCAGGCCGGCCAGCTGCTGCAGTCCCATAAGGACGACGTTGATAAAGTTGATTTCGACGAAGAAAGAGCCCGAATCCTGCGGGTGCGTGTGGAACGCAATCTCCCCGCTAGTCCCAAAGCGCCGGTTAGCCCGGCGGCTCAGAGCGCGCTAGGGGAGTTAGAAAAGCTGACAGCGTCCGGAGCCAGCGTCAACATCGAGCGTACCTATCACGGGGCCAGCGGGGCCCAGCTGAAGGCGCAACAGAATTACAACCTCGCCATCGCTCACCTGGAAGAGGACAGCATCAACCCCCTCAGTATGAAACTGCTGGTTATCGCCTATCGCAAGACCCACGCCGTTGCGCAGGCGGCAAATATGGCGCGCACGCTGATGCTGTGGAAGATTCCCAGCATGGAAGAGGTTCTGACCGTCCAGGCATTTCGCGCCCAGGAAACTGCGGTCACCGCCAAGAAGTAATTGACGGCGACCGCTCACCTCGGATCGAGTTCTCAATCTTTCCCGCCGGCTCAGGCCGTGTGTTTCATGGGCTCGCTTGGACGGCTCTGATTGTCGAAATGACGGTCCACGGATGCCGTTACCCGCTCTACGAATGCCAGGGGGTCCTGCGAGGGGCATGCGGACCGGTGCAGTAGACGAAGCACTTCTGTGATTCTGCGTAAACGTTCGTTTTGCAACTCGTAATCGGCTTCCTGATCGCAAGTCTCCGCCGCAGTTTCAATATAGCGCCACAGAAATTCGCTGAGCTGGTCGATGGTGGTTCGCAAATCTTCGATCAGGCCCTTGTTCAGAACTCCGTTAAGAATCTGTGTCTGGTCTTTGGGGCTGGAGTTCTGGAACGCCTTCCAGTGCAGGTGCACCAGAAGGGCCTGAAGTTCTTTCGATATCCGTGTCACCCGGTCTGCAGTGTCCTTCATTTTCTGGCCTCATCTGACTGCTATCTGGTTTTGAGACGTGCCGACATCTGCAACTTTGCCGTCCGTTCAAGTGCGAGTGGCAACGTTCTCTAATGCAGTTCCCCGGCCAAACCTGCTGTATGACTACCCTTTCCTACGGTGAAATATTTTCTAAAGTATTGAAAACAATATGCGGACTTAGGCCGACACTGTCCTTTGGGACATGGATTAAGGCGGTCTGAGGACGGGGTGAGAGAGTGTACTTCCGCGGACTGGGTGAGCAGTTTCTTCAGCGCCAGAGAACGCCAAAAGGCAAAATTTTCTGGGCGAAACTTATACGAAAAAATCTCTTATAATACATAGATGCGCTCCCCTGTCTCTGCCTCGCTATCCTGGGCTCACCCTCTGGTTGCGACATGGTTCGTCGCAAAATTTGGTACGCCCACAGAACCTCAGGAGCAGGGCTGGCCGCACATTCTTGCCGGTAAGACCACGCTCATCTCGGCGCCGACCGGCTCCGGCAAGACGCTGGCCGCGTTTCTCACCTGCATTGATGCTTTGGTCCGCAAAGCTCTGGCCGGCGGCCTCAGCGATCGCACGGAGATTCTCTACGTTTCGCCCTTGAAGGCCCTGGGCAACGACATTCAAAAGAACCTGGAAGTGCCGTTGGGTGAGATCCTGGCGCTGGCCGGCGAGCAAGGGCTGCTGATGCCGGAGATTCGCGTCGCTGTTCGCACCGGTGACACGCTCATGCACGAGCGCCAGCGCATGCTCAAGCGGCCTCCGCACATCCTGGTAACAACGCCGGAGTCGCTCTACATCCTGCTCACCGCGCAGCGCAGTCGCGAAATCCTGCGCGATGTCAAAACCGTCATCGTGGATGAAATCCACGCCGTGGCCGACGACAAACGCGGCTCGCATCTGGCTCTCTCCCTGGAACGGCTCGACGTGTTGACCGGGCGCCGGGCGGTGCGCATCGGTCTTTCCGCTACCCAGAAGCCGATTGAAACTGTGGCCCATTTCCTTACCGGAATCGGCCAGCCTGATCCCGTGGTAGTAAACATCGGCCACAAGCGCGCCCTCGAGCTAGCCATTGAAGTCCCCGGCCAGGAACTTGGCCCGGTGGCCAGCAACGAGCTCTGGGACGAGACTTACGACCGCATCGGCCAGCTGGTGGAAGAGCATCGCTCCACACTGGTATTCGTCAACACCCGCCGCCTGGCCGAGCGCGTGGCTTTCAACCTGGCTGAGCGCCTGGGCGAAGACGCGGTGGCGGCGCACCACGGCAGCCTGGCTCGCAAGCTGCGATTGGAAGCGGAAAACAAGCTCAAGAACGGCCAGGTCAAGGTGCTGGTTGCTACGGCTTCATTGGAGCTGGGAATTGACGTTGGTTACGTCGATCTCTCCATCCACATCGGCTCGCCGCGATCGGTGGCGGTGGCCCTGCAGCGGTTTGGCCGAGCCGGACACTGGCGTGGCGCGGTGCCTAAAGGCCGTTTCTTCCCCACCACGCGCGACGAGCTGATCGAATGCGCCGCGCTGGTTCGCGCCATTCATCTGGGGGAACTTGACCGCCTGATCATACCCGCATCGCCGCTTGACATTCTGGCCCAGCAGATCGTGGCCATGTGCTCGGCCGATGAGTGGGAAGAAGATGAGCTCTTCGCCACTGTCACACGTGCCTACCCCTATCGCGATCTCGCGCGCAAGGACTTTGACGACCTTCTGGCCATGCTCGCCGACGGCATCGCCGCCGAGCGCGGCCGCTTCGGCGTCTACCTCTATCGCGACCGCGTGAACAAGCGGCTGAAGGCCCGCCGTGGCGCCCGCATGGTGGCCATCATGAATGGCGGTGCGATTCCTGAGACCAATCTTTATACCGTGGTCGCCGAGCCCGAGGGCACGGTGGTAGGCACGCTGCATGAAGACTTCGCCGTGGAGAGCATGAAGGGCGACATCGTGCTCCTGGGTAACATGAGCTGGCGCATCCGCCGTGTGGAGAGCTCGGGACGAATTCTGGTGGAAGACGCACATGGGGCCCCCCCTTCAATTCCTTTCTGGCTGGGGGAAGCGCCGGGACGCACCGAAGAGCTGTCGCGCCAGATCGGCGAGCTGCGGCAGAAGATCAGCGATCTCACGCCCAACATCGTCCCCGGCTTCGTTAACCAGAAATCTCCCGAAGTGCAGACAGCGGTGGAGTGGCTCAAAAGCGAGTGCGGACTCGACGACTCCGGCGCCGAGCAAGCCATCGAGTACGTGGTGACCGGCCGCACCGTGCTGGGCGCCGTGCCCACCTTCGACACCATCATTGCCGAGCGCTTCTTTGACGAGGGCGGCGGCATGCAGCTGGTGCTGCATGCCCCATTCGGGGCGCGCATCAACAAGGCCTGGGGGCTCTCCCTGCGCAAGCGCTTTTGCGTCTCATTCAACTTCGAACTGCAGGCAGCGGCCACCGACAACGGCATCAATATCGCTCTGGCCGAGCAGCACAGCTTCCCACTGGCCGATGTCTTCAACTTCCTTCACGAAAACACCGTGAAGGAGGTACTGCAGCAGGCGGCGCTGCTCTCGCCGCTGCTCGAGACTCGCTGGCGCTGGGACGCCAACCGTTCCCTGGCCCTGCTGCGCTACTGGAATGGCAAGAAGATTCCGCTTCAGGTCCAGCGCACCCGCTCCGCCGATCTGCTGGCGTCGGTTTTTCCCGATGTTGCCGCCTGCCAGGAGAATGTCGATGGGCCCATCCAGGTGCCGGACCATCCTCTCATCCGCGAGGTGATGAAAGACATCTTCCATGAAGCCATGGACCTCGACGGTCTGAAAGAAGTCCTGCGCCGCATTCACTCCGGCCAACTCAAGTGTCTGGCGGTGGATACGCCGGTGCCATCGGTCTTCTCGCACGAGATTCTGAACAGCAATCCCTACGCCTTCCTCGACGACGCGCCGCTGGAAGAGCGCCGGGCCCGCGCGGTGGAGATGCGCCGCACCCTGCCGGAAGCGGTTCTTAAGGAGGTCGGCGGTCTGGATCCCGCGGCTATCGCCGAGGTCCGCGACGACGCCTGGCCCGATGTCCGCGATGCCGACGAACTGGCCGATGCGTTGCTAACGCTGATCGCGCTGCCGGAGACCGCGGCTCGCCCGGTTGGCACGGCCGCCCTCGGCGGTGCGGGTTGGCAGCCGTTCTTCGATCGGTTGCAACAATCAAACCGCGCTATCCGGGCCAGAATCACGTTTTCTCTCCAGAACTCTTCGCAAGCGCAGCCGGGCGCGGCCGGGCCGCAGGATTCTTCTGAGTGCTGTTTCTGGCTCTCGACCGAAAAAGCCAAGACCTTCCGCGCCATTTATCCCCAAGCTCAATTTGAAACCGAGCCCCCGCAGATCGAGGCCGAACCACCCTCTCGCGATGATGCTCTCAAAGCCATGATCACCGGCTGGCTCTCACATCTCGGGCCGACTACGGCTTCTTACCTCGCTAAACTGCTCCACCTTCCGCTCGCCGATGTCGACAAGACCCTGCTGCGCATCGAATCCACCGGCCTGATCCTGCGCGGCAAGTTTGAAAAACTCGAAGGCGACGAACAGCAGTGGTCGGAGCGGCGTCTGCTGGCCCGCATTCACCGCCTTACGCTTGGCTCTCTGCGCAAACAGATTGAGCCCGTGACCTCGGGCGTCTTCATGCGTTGGCTGCTGCGCTGGCAGCACGCGGCGCCGGGAGCGCAGGTGCGTGACGAGCGCGGCACGCTCGAAGTCCTGCGCCAGCTTCAGGGATTTGAAATTCCTGCCAGCGCCTGGGAGCGCCACGTTCTCGCCCGCCGCATCAGCAACTACGATCCCAAGGTTCTCGATCAGCTCTGCCTGACCGGCGCCGTCGGCTGGGGACGCTTGTCGCCGCATCCGGCCATGCTGGAAGATTCCGCGGGAAGCGCGCGCCGCGTGGTCCCCACCAGCGTTGCCCCGATCACCTTCTTTGTACGCGAGCAGGCGGAATGGATGGCGCTACCCACCGTGCGCTCGGCGCATCGCGAAGCCGAGCGTGAAGTCAAAGGCCTGAGCCCCGATGCGCGAGTCGTGCTCAACTTCCTGCGCTCGCGCGGCGCTTCCTTCTTCACCGACATCGTGCGCGGCACCGGCAAACTCAAAGCCGAAGTGGAGACGGCTCTGTGGGAACTGGTGGCCGGCGGCCTGGTCACCGCGGACGGCTTCGATAATCTGCGCGCGCTCATCGATCCCAAGCGGCGCGCCGGCCAGGGTTCGGGCAAGAGCAACCGTCCGCGTCACAGCGCCGGCCGCTGGTCGCTGCTTAATCCCACCTTTTCTGAGGATGCCTCGCAGGCCGTCGAAACCGTCTGCCGCGTCCTTCTGGAGCGCTACGGCGTGGTCTTTCGCGAGCTGCTGGCGCGCGAGAGCATTCTGCCCTCGTGGCGCGAGCTGCTCATCATGTTCCGGCGACTGGAAGACCGCGGCGAGATCCGCGGCGGTCGCTTCGTCTCCGGCTTCGTCGGCGAGCAGTTCGCTCTGCCCATCGCGGTGGAGTCCCTGCGCGCCGTCGAGAATCTGCCTCCCAGTGGCGAAATCGTCACCATCTCCGCCGCCGATCCGCTGAATCTTGCCGGTATCATTGTCCCCGGCGAGCGCGTGCCGGCCATTTCCGGTAAATCGGTGAGCTTCCGGGACGGCGCAGTGGTGGAAACGCCGGAGGTCCAGCCGCTGAGCATCGCCGGACGCGCTTGAGAACACCATGAGCAGCGAACCACAAGAGCTGATACAGGGCGAAGACTACTACCTGGAAAACGGTAATTGGGTTTTCACCGCCAAGTATCTGCTTCGCCGCGGCTACTGCTGCCGGTCAGGTTGCAGGCACTGTCCCTACGGGTTTGTGAAGGAAGAAGAGCAGTAGCATTCTACCCGCAGTCCCGAGCGCAGCGAAAGATCTCAGAGAAAAAGCTATTCGTATCTGAGCGCAATCACCGGATCCAGCCGCGCGGCCTTGATCGCCGGATAGATTCCAAAGAACAGTCCTACGCTGCAGGACACCGCCACGGCGATCATGATGGCCCACATCGGCACCGACGATGGGAAGTGGACCGCCTGCAGGATCAGGCTGATCAGTAGAGATAGAATGACGCCCATGATCCCGCCGACGCCGGTCAGCGTCATGGCCTCGGTAACGAACTGGAAGCTGATGTCGCGCTTGCGCGCGCCAATGGCCTTTCGTACTCCGATCTCCCGGGTGCGCTCGGTGACCGACATCAGCATGATGTTCATCACGCCCACGCCGCCCACCAACAGCCCGATCGAGGCCACAACCACAACATATTTCAGGATGCCGGCCATGATGTCGGCAAATTGATTGCCTAAGGCTTCTGCCGAGCTGATGCCGAAATTGTCGGGCTTGTTCAGCGGCACGCGGCGGCGCAGGCGCAGCAGCCCGCGGATCTGGTCTTCTGCTACCACTCTCATGCCCGGCTTGGCCTGGGCAATGATGAAGTTCTCGTCGTCCTGGGGATAGTGTTTGCGGTAGGTGCGATAAGGTATGAGCACCTCGCTGTCACCCTGCTGTCCCACGGTATTCTTTTTCTTCTGAAAAACGCCCAGCACTTTGAAGAGGTTCCCGTCGACCAACACCTGCTTGCCTTCCGCTTGCTCCCCGGGAAATAAGGCCTTTTCGGTATCGAAGCCCAGTATCACCACATCCTCACGATGGAGGTCCTCCATGTCGGTGAAGAACCTGCCTTCCTTCATGCGCCCGTTCACCACCTCAGAGTAGCTGGCAGTAACGCCGCGGAAAATAATCGCGTTGAGCTCGTGATTCTTGTTGCGCGCGGCGCGCGACGGCTGCGGGCCTTCCCCGATGTGGAACAGCGCCTCCACCACCACGTCCCTGACCGCCGGGCATTGGTCCTTCACGGCCATGCCGTCTTCGTAGGTCAGCGACTTGCGCGTGCGCTCCTCCGGGCTCAACCGCCCGAAATGGAAGCCGGGGTCGAATTTGAAGACGAAGAGATTGTCCACACCAAATTCGTTGAGCGAATCCTGAATGTTCTTCTGCACGCCCAGCAGCACTGATGAAACCAGGATCGCGACCGTCACCCCTATCACCACCCCCAGCACTGTCAGGAACGAACGAACCTTGTGGGTGCGGATGGTTTCCAGCGCCATCTTGATGTCTTCGGTCAGCAGGTTGCCGTGAATCATTTCTAAACCTCAAACCTCAGGGCTTCGATGGGATCGAGTTTGGAGGCCTTGTAGGCCGGATAAACACCGAAGATCGTGCCTATCAGCGTGGCGACAAAGATGGCGATGAAGACCCAGCGCAGGGGCAACGACATGGGGAACGGCGTCAGGTGGCTGATGGCGTAAGAAATGCCGAACGCGGCAACGATGCCAAGCAGCCCTCCGATGGCGGCCATCACCCCCGACTCAATCAGAAACTGCAGCAGGACATCGCGCCGCGTAGCCCCCACCGATTTGCGCACGCCGATTTCGCGAGTGCGCTCGGTCACGCTGGTCAGCATGATGTTCATGATCACGATGCCGCCGATCACCATGAAAATACCGACGATGAAAATAGAAGCGTTGGCCAGGTTGCCGGTCAGGTTCTGCCACAGGTCCATCAGCGCCGACGGCTCCACGATTCCAAAGTTGTCATCCTGCTTTGCGCCCAGGTGATGGTGCGCTCGCATCAGCATGCGGGCTTCATCTTCGGCCGGCTGCATCAGATCGCCGCTCAGGGCCTTGATGTTGATGTTCATGCTCGCCGTGCTGCCGTATGCCTTGCGCCAGGTTTGAATCGGTATGTAGACGAAGTTGTCCTGCGACTGGCCGAAGGCACTGCCCATCTCTTTGGCTACTCCCACCACTTCGTAAGCCTCTCCATCGATGTAGATGGACTTGCCCAGCGGGTCCAGGCCGGAAAAGAAACGCTTCGACACATCGGTACCGATCATGGTGACATTCGATCGATGTTCGTTGTCCGCGTCGGTGATGTACCGGCCGACGGCGGGCTCCTCGACGTCTATCTCACCGATGTTGGCGGTTACGCCGCGTATCTCGATATCTTCAATCGACTCGGCTTTATATTTGACCTTGCCCGGCCGGCGCACCTCCAGCCCGACCGCCGAAGCCAGCTGCATGTTGTCGCGGACGTACTCAAAATCTTCCCAGGTAATCTTCTTGTTGGTCCGCTGCAGCTTGAGGAACATCTCCTGGCTGCTGACAATGGGGTACTGCATCACCAGAAAAACATTGGCGCCGAAGTTGGCCACCTTGTCGGCCACGTACTTGTTGGTTCCCTCCACCACTGAGACCACCACGATCAGCGTGGAAACCGAGAGAATGACTCCCAGCAGGGTAAGAAACGTTCGCAGCTTGTGCGCGCGCAGCGTTTCCAGCGCGATCAGCAGGGGATCCTTGAGAGAAACCTTACGATGCAAATTGGCGGTCGTGTCCATCTCTGTCTTAGATAAACTCTGCTTCAAGTCTAATCCCAGCCCCTTGTCTGGAAGACGAAAATCAGCGCCAAAAGTTCCATTTTGCGAAGTCTTTCTTTGGTTTAGCGCATATCTGAAGTCCTTCTTTGCTGTATCGCATATCTAAGGTGTTGGACTTCGGCCGAGCCGCTTTGGTTTGACGATTTTCCTGCGGTTAGAGACAATAACCCTTAGCCGAAAAAGTGGGCCTGTGGCGCAGCTGGGAGCGCGCTTCCATGGCATGGAAGAGGTCGTCGGTTCGATCCCGACCAGGTCCACCATTCTTCCCTCAATAATCTTTCTCGCAAACCAGAGTTACCAGATTGACACCGGTAGTTTTTCTTTGTCCGGGAGGGGCACTTCGCTACCGCGCCGCTTCCGCCAATTCCTGCGCTGCTGGAGCCACTGCTACCTGCGGCGGGTTCGAGAATTCCAGGGCGCTATCTTCGAGCGGCGACCATTTCAGGGTAAGAGTGTCGCGGAAATAGTTCTGATAGACGCGCCACGGCGCCTCCCGGCCTTGCTTGGGCCACTTGGCCAGCGAGCGCTCAATGTAGCCGGGTGTGAAATTTTGCACGAATGGCTTCACGTCGCCGCTCCCGGAATACCTCGGCGTCACCTGGCGCATGCGTTTGCGATCCATAGCATTCAAGAGGCGGCAAACGTAATTACAGATCAGATCGGCTTTCAGCGTCCAGGAAGCGTTGATGTAGCCAAAAACTGAAGCCAGGTTGGGCACGCCGGACATCATCACCCCCTTGTAGGCCACGGTGCCGCCCGGATCCACGCGCTGTCCATCCACCGCTAACTCGATTCCGCCCACGGTCTGCATGACCAGGCCTGTCGCGGTGACGATGATGTCCGCTTCCAGTTCTTTGCCGGATTTGAGCAGCACTCCCTTTTCGGTAAAGGTGTCGATGTGGTCGGTCACCACACTGGCCTTGCCCGCTTTGATGGCCTCAAACATATCCGCATCCGGAATCAGGCACATGCGCTGCGACCACGGTCTATACCGGGGAGTGAAGTGGGTAGCGACGTCGTACTCCGGTCCCAGATGCTCGCGCGCTTTTTTCAACAACAGGTTTTTGATCACATTGGGGAAGCGCTGCGAGAACTGGTAAATCCCGGTCATGAAGGTGACGTTCTTCCAGCGGCCCAGCCGGTAGGCCCACGTGGTTGGAAGAATGCGGCGCAGGAAGGTCGCGATCCTGTCGGTTTCCGGAATCGAGATTACGTATGTCGGCGAGCGCTGCAACATGGTCACATGCCCGGCGGTTTTGGCCATGGCCGGGACCAGTGTAACTGCCGTGGCGCCGCTGCCGATGATGAGCACGCGCTTGCCCGCATACTCCAGATTCTCCGGCCAGGCCTGCGGGTGAATCATTTGTCCGCGGAAGCGGGTGGCGTTGGGGAACTCCGGTAAATACCCGGCGGAATAGCTGTAGTAACCGGCGCACGAAAACAGAAAATTGCAGCTGAGCGTCACAGCCTCTTCGCGTCCGTCGTCGGTAATGCGCACGGCCTCGATGTTCCATCGCGCATCGGGCGTGGACCAGGAGGCGCGCTTGATCTGGTGGCGAAAGCGGATGTGCGGCGTGATGCCTTCGTCGCGTGCAGTGGCGGTAATATATTCGCGGATATCGTCGCCGGGAGAGATGATCTTGGGCATGGTCCAGGGGCGGAAAGAGTAGCCCATGGTCAGCATGTCTGAGTCGGAGCGAATGCCGGGGTAGCGGAACAGGTCCCATGTTCCGCCGATGCGCACCCTCTGTTCCAGGATGACGTAGCTTTTCCTTGGGCAGAGCTTCTGCAGATGGTGGGCGGCGTCAATTCCCGACAAGCCGGCTCCCATGATCAGCACGTCGAAGTGTTCCTGGGGCATTGGATGGCTCCAAAAAGCCGTGGTACGAACATAACACAGCAAGAACCGCGTGCAAATGGCCTCGATCTGCCTACTTGTCGCGCGCGCCCAGATGCGCGCTTGTCGGGGATTTCCTTACTGCCCATCGAGCTTTGGCGAACATTCCTGACTTGGCGAAAGCCAAGCTGAGTCTTAGGCTAGACACAGATTCGTTCGAAAATCAGGGAATGCACGGAGGCTGGCCGTGGTGCAACGAGTATTGGTGGTCGATGACGAGCCGAGCATAACCTCAACTCTTTCCCTCATCCTGGAGTCCTACGGATTCGAGGTCAAGTCTGCGAATAGCGGGCCGGAGGCGCTGGAGATCGCCCAATCATTCGGACCGGATGCTCTCATCACCGATTACGCCATGCCGGACATGAACGGCCTGGAACTGGCCGCGGAGTTGATCAAGCTCTTTCCCGGGTGCCGCATCATTGTATTCTCCGGGCAGTCCCGCATCCCGTCATCGGCCATACCGGGTTACCGAGTCTTACCTAAGCCTGTTCCTCCCGCCGCATTTCTGAACGTCCTCAAGCCGGAGCTCGCGGAAGGGGAGCCGGTTGCATCCCGTCAGCCGCGAGTGTTGTGCATCGACGATGTCGAGTCGCATCGCTATTCGGTGGCGCGGCTCCTGCGGCTGGCCGGTTTTGACGTAGCTGAGAGTTCACGAGGCAATGAGGCCCTTTCGTCCTCGCCACCGCCGGATGTAATCGTTCTGGATGTGGGCCTGCCTGACATCAACGGTTTTGAAGTCTGCCGACTGCTCAAGGCGCAGCAGGAAACGGCTTCCATACCGGTAATCCATCTCACGGCATCGCACCTGGACGAAGACGACCGCAGTGAGTCGCTGGAAGCCGGCGCTTACGACTACATTACCGAACCTTTCGATCCGGACCATCTCCTGAAACAGGTCCGCTCGGCCCTGCAGCTTCGCTATCTTGAGTTCCAACGGCCGGCATGAGGCGGCCTGATGTCTCGGTCCGGGAATCCTCCTCACAGGCGGCGATCCCGGGGGCCTCGCGTGGACTTCCCTCGTATAATGGCGCACAGACATTTTACTCAGCACCGAAGGTCCCGGCCTTGCCCGACCAGACCAAGCCCGTAATTCTGAATGTTGACGACGCTGAAGCTCAGCGCTATGCAGTAGCGCGGACGCTGGAGGGCGCCGGTTTTACGGTATGGCAGGCGGGGACAGGCCAGGAAGGTCTGGAGAAAGCAGCGAAACTGCCCGACCTGATCATCCTCGATATCAAACTCCCGGACATCAACGGCTTTGAAGTATGCCGCCGGCTGAAGGCCAATCCGGAGACTGCATCGATCCCCGTACTGCACCAGTCGGCCATGTTTGTTGATTCCCAATTTCGGGTCACTGGCCTGGAGGGTGGCGCGGATGCATATCTCATCCATCCAATCGAGCCGGAGGAACTGCTGGCAACCGTAAGGGCCCTTTTGCGCCTGCGCCGCGCGGAGCGGGACCGCCGCGAAAGCGAGACTCGCTACAGAACGATGTTCGATCTAACCCCGATGCCCTGCTGGGTCTTTGATCTTGAGACGCAGCGGTTCGTTGAGGTGAATGAATCGGCGATCCGCACCTATGGCTATTCGCGCGAAGATTTTCTGACGCTGAACCTCGGGGATATCTCGGAAGACCTGCCTGAGCTGGTTCAGGCCATGAGAGACGATTTGTTTGCAGGCAACACCTCGGGACGACACCGCTGCCGCGATGGCAATTGGATCGAAGTCGAAGGCTCGTGTCAGAGCATCCAGCTCGGGGGGAAGCGGTTGGGCCTGGCCATTTTCAATGACGTTACCGAACGCAACCGCATGGTAGAGCGGGAGGCAGCCGCACAGATCCGCCGCGAGGTGCTGGGACGCCTGATGGCAACTCAAGAAGCAGAGCGCCAACGCATCGCCCGCGAACTTCATGATGAGGCCGGCCAGCTGCTGGCTTCTCTCCTGGTCGGCCTGCGCTCAGTCTCCGAGAGCAAACGACTGGAAGATGCCCGCAAGCAGGCCAAACAATTACGTTCTCTCGCCAGCCGCGCCATGGATGAAATCGGCAATCTTGCGCGCGGCTTGCATCCTACTGTGCTGGATGATCTGGGACTCGCGGCCGCACTCTCGAGACTGCTGGCCGATTATGAAAAGATCCATGGAGTGCGGGTTACTCTGAAGACCGGCCGTTGCCGGCCTGACCAGCTCCCACCCGCGGTCCAGATCGGCCTGTACCGGATCATTCAGGAAGCATTGACGAACGTCGCGCGCCATGCAGAGGCCAAGTCCGTGAAGGTGACGTTTAAGCCAATACCCAAAGCCGTTGAAGTCACCGTGGAGGACGACGGTAAGGGCTTTGACTCTTCGGTCCAGGGACGCAATATAGGAAGCCGCCTCGGCCTGCAGAGCATGCGGGAACGCGCAGCATTTCTGGGTGGACGGGTGGAGATTGCCTCAGGACGGGGAGGAACCCGCATCGTGGCAAGGATCCCCACTGAACCCGTCCAGGCGGCCTCCCGACGAGCTTGATGGACTAAACGATGAAGGGAAATCCAAATTCGGGTCCGCGCTCGAAGATTCGCGTGCTCATCGCGGACGATCATGCGATTTTGCGCTCAGGCCTGCGCATGCTCATCAACTCGCAGCCGGATATGGAGGTCGTGGCGGAGGCGGAGGATGGCAACCAGGCGATCGAGAAGTGCCGGACAGTAAAGCCGGATGTAGCCATAGTAGACGTCACCATGCCCAATTCCGGCGGGCTCAAATCCATCGGCGAGATGACGCGCCGCTGCCGGACCACCCGCGTGCTGGTTCTCACTATGCATAGCGAGCCGGCGTACCTGCGCACGGCGCTGGCCGCCGGAGCCCTGGGCTACGTGCTCAAAAAGAGCGTGGATGCCGATCTGCTTTCCGCCATTCGTGCTGTCCACCAGAGCAAAACCTACGTGGATCCTGAGCTGGCTGACCACCTGGTGCGCGACGCTCTTCGTGGAACCGGCGCGCAATCCGCGGCGGCACAGCGGCCGGTGCTCAGCACGCGTGAATCGCAGGTTTTGAAGATGGTGGCGGAAGGCTTCAGCAGCAAGGAGATCGCTGCACAGATCTTTGTGAGCACTAAGACGGTTGAGACCTATCGCGCCCGCATAGCGGAAAAGCTGGGCCTCGACTCACGCGCGGCTCTGGTGCGCTATGCGCTGGAATCAGGCGTGCTATCCACCGATAAACTGGCCACGCCGGGTGGACGTCCGCCCGCCCGGCGCGAGGAACCCAAAGAAGAAACGAAATAGGAATTTCCCCGACAGCCGCAATTCCCGCGGTGTCCTTCAATAATAAGTGTAGGTATGCCCATTTCGAGATCTGGGGATCCGCCCTGTGTATAAGAAAACTGTGTTGTGTGTGGAGAAGGATGGCGGACGGGGGAAAGCACGTTGTGCTGCCCTGGAGAGTGCCGGCTACAAAGTGATCGTCGCCGCGGACGTTGCCGAAGCCTTGAAGATCTTCGTGTCGCAGACGATTGACGCCGTGTTGCTCGATTCCAGTTACGGCACCGGCAAGAAAGATTCTCCCGGAGCTTTGATGGGGAACATACGCCCGCATGTGCCGATCATCGTGATGCGCGGCGATCACGCACAGGTTCGCACCGGACCTTTTGCGGACGTGTTCCGCAAACGCGACGGGACCCGCGCCCTCCTGCGCATTCTGGAGAACGTGGTGGGCAACAGTTCTACCGGATCGCGCGGGAAGTCTGCCGGCCAGTAGCTCGTGTCAAGGCCCGCGTCTTCGGCCGGCCGGCCCTGTGCTCTGTCAGGGTTTTTAATTACAGGGCCATCAAGAATTGGTAGGTTTCCCGATAGACCGTAAGCTTCTCGCAAATGAGAATCCTTTGAGCTCATTTGAGCTGATTGTGAATAGTAGGCTTCTCTCATAAGGCGAGTTAGGGGCGAAAGGAGTAATCCATGGTTGCAGTATTGGTGGTAAATGACCATGAAGCCCAGCGTTATGCCTTGGCGCGTAGCCTGGAACAAGCGGGCTATTCCGTGGTAACCGCGGCCAGCGGAAAAGAGGCATTGATACAGGCGGTGGATCGACCGGACGTGATCGTGCTCGACGTGGGATTGCCCGACATGACCGGGTTTGAAGTTTGCCGGCGGCTGAAGGCCGATCCCCGGACCGAAAGCATCCCGGTGGTTTTCCTCAGCGCGACCTATCAAAGCGGTTCTTCCCGCGACCTGGGAGAACAGGTTGGAGGCGCGGCCTACCTGTTTCAGCCCGTCGATCCCGGCACTCTCGCGGCAGTCATTCAGGGAGCTTTAGCTCGATCCGCGCGTCCGGTCTGAGCCTTGTCCGAAGCGGCAGGACCCTAATTGGAATTAAGTCGATCATAAGTTTGCAATGAATCGAGAAAAACCTTTTCCAGCGGCCAAAAGGGCGGTCGCAGAGAATCCCGGAAACCATGGTTTCAGATGAACATATTCGCGAGTTGTGCGCCCGCGTCGTCGGCACCAGTGGCAGTGAGTTCCAGGACGCTCTTCTGGAATTGCAGGAAGCCATCGAACTGCGCCTGGGTCCCGATGAACAGAACAGCGAGAAACGGTCGAAGAAGTGATCTCTCGTCCGCGCCCACGCAGAAAACAGATTAGACTGGATTATTTGGAGGTTTGATTGGCGATGAGCCGCATAGGTGATGTTTTGAAGAAACACGAATCCGATCTCCTGGCGGAGTGGTTGAAGGCGCAGATGGCGACGGGATTTCGCCGCGACATGATCGGCGAGTCAGAACTCCAGGAGCAGTCGCGGGAGTTTTTGCGCCTGCTGCAAAGCGCCACGCAGAGCGAGGACGGCGATCTGCACCAGACTTCTTCCTGGGCGCCGATGCGCGAGATGCTGAAGAGGCTCTCCCGGTCGCGCGCCAAGCAGGGATTCACGCCGTCACAGACTGCAACCTTTGTCTTCTCGTTCAAAGAGCCTCTTTTTAACCGCTTGCGGCAGGAGCATAAGAACGACGGCGACGGCTTGTTCCGCGATATCTGGACCGCCTCCGAGTTGCTGGACAAGCTGGGCCTGGTGACGACAGAGGAATTTCAGAAAGGGCGGGAAGAGTTCATCGCGCGGCAGCAGCAGGAGATGTTGGAGCTTTCCACTCCCGTCGTAAAGCTATGGGACGGCATTCTGGCTCTGCCTCTGATCGGCACTCTGGACAGCGCGCGGACCCAGGTGGTGATGGAATCGCTGCTGCAGAAGATCGTGGAGACCGGCTCGCAAGTGGCGATCATCGATATCACGGGCGTGCCCACGGTGGATACGCTGGTGGCGCAGCATCTGATCAAGACCGTGACTGCCGCGCGGCTGATGGGAGCCGACTGCGTCATCAGCGGAATCCGCCCGCAGATTGCCCAGACTATCGTTCATCTCGGAGTCCAACTGGGAGAGGTTATTACCAAAGCCAGCCTGGCGGACGCTTTCGCCCAGGCACTGCGCGGCCTTGGTCTTTCCGTCGGGCGGCCGGCGACGCTGAAGGTTTAAGGAGGACTCGTGGATAAGATTCCCATATTGCGCATGGGCGCGTTTCTCCTGGTAACCATTCAGGTCGATATGCATGACCGGCTGGCTCTGACCCTGCAGGACGACCTCACCAACCGCATCGTCGAAACCGGAGCGCGCGGAGTTCTGATCGACATTTCCACCTTGCAGATGGTGGACTCGTTCATCGGGCGCATGCTGGCCAATATCGCCTCCATGTCACGCATCCTGGACGCGCAAACGGTAGTCGTGGGCATGCAGCCGGCGGTAGCCATCACCCTGGTAGAGCTGGGACTCTCTCTGCACGGAGTACGTACGGCGCTCAATGTAGAACGAGGAATGGAGCTGTTGAAGGCCGCCATCACCCCCAACGTAGACGGGAGCGCGCATGGCGCTGTTGAAGCATGAAACGTTACCGGTCAAGACGTCAGCCGATATCGTGATGGTTCGGCAGATGGCGCGCACCTGGGCGGCTGAGCTGGGATTTGGCCTGGTGGACCAGACCAAGCTGGTCACCGCGGCCAGCGAACTGGCGCGCAATACGCTCGACTACGGCCGCGGCGGCACGGTCCGTTTCGAAGCTCTGAATGATGGCCCGCGGCGCGGCCTTCGCCTGATCTTCGAAGACCAGGGCCCCGGGATTCCTGACATCGAACTGGCGATGCGAGACGGCTACACCACCGGCTCCGGCCTGGGCCTGGGCTTGAGCGGCTCCAGGCGGCTGGTGAACGACTTTGAAATTTCTTCTCGCGTAGGCGAGGGAACGCGAGTAGCGATCACCCGATGGAAATGACTTTGCCCCAGAGCATCTGCATCGCCGTGCACGACCAGAGCCAGGTGGGCGAAGCCCGGCGGGAGGCCACTCTGCTTGCCGGCAAGCTTGGCCTGGATGAGGAGACTGCTGGACGCCTTTCCATCGTGGTAAGCGAGGCGGCGCGCAACCTCTCTCTCCACGGCGGAGGCGGCGAGATCATCGTGAGCAGCCTGGATGGCCGCAAACAGCCTTGCGTTGAATTGCTGGCCATCGATCGCGGTCCGGGGATGGACCTGCAGAAGTGCATCCGCGATGGCTACTCCACCGCGGGGACACCCGGCACCGGGTTGGGAGCTATTACCCGGCTCGCCGACGCCTTTGATGTGCACTCCGCACCCGGCGGCACGGTCCTGATGGCCCGCTTCGTTTCCCGCCGCACCCCGCGGCATCACCATCAGGAAAGCCTGGATTACAGCGCAACCTCAGTTCCCTTCACCGGCGAAACCCTCTGCGGAGACGCATGGGCGGCGGTACAAACGCACAGCACCAATACCTTTCTTGTAGCCGACGGCCTCGGGCACGGGCAATACGCTGAAGAGGCCGCTCGCGAAGCCGTTCGTATATTTCACCACTCCAATGGCGCCTCCCCGTCGGAAATCATCGATCACGCGCATGGAGCTCTGCGCAGCACGCGCGGCGCCGCGCTGGCAATCGCCCGGATTGATCCTCACCAGCAGAAGCTGGTTTTCGCCGGCGTGGGCAATATCTCTGCCCTGGTTGCCGTTGATGGCGTTTCCCGCAACATGGTGTCGTTGAACGGGACTGTGGGGCATCTGATGCACCGGGTGCAGGAGTTCGTCTATCCCTGGACCAACAACGCGATGCTCATCATGCACAGCGACGGTCTGGGAACCAGGTGGGATCTGAAAAACTATCTTGGGCTGGCGCAACGCTCGCCCGGCGTAATCGCCGGGGTTTTGTACCGCGACTTCAGCCGGCAGCGCGACGACGTGACCGTGCTGGTAGCCCGATGCGCCCAGGACCAAACTCCATGATGCGCTCCATCCTCACTATCGAGATCCGCTTCGAACATGACGTGGTGCTGGCACGGCAGCGTTCGCGGCAGATTGCCGCGCTGTTGGGGTTTGGGCACCAGGACCAGACGCGCATCAGCACCGCCGTCTCCGAGATCGCGCGCAATGCGTTCCAGTATGTGGGTTCGGCAAAGGTCTCTTTCGGCGTGGATGAAGTCCCGGAACCTGCCATGTTCATCAGCGTTGAAGACAAGGGGAAGGGCATCCCCAATCTGCAGGAGATCCTCGACGGTCGTTATTCCTCCAAGACCGGCATGGGGCTGGGCATTGTGGGAGCACGACGCCTGATGGACTCCTTTGAGATTGAATCGGCGCGCGGCAAAGGGACCATGGTGAGGCTGGGCAAGACACTTCCTCCAACGCAAGGGACCATCCGCGCGCAGGCCGTAACCAAGATTGCGGAAGAACTTGCACGGCGGGTCCCGGAGACACCGCTGGAAGAAATCCAGCAGCAGAATAAGGAGCTCTTGCGCGTTCTCGAGGAACTCCGCGGGCGCACCGCGGAACTGGAGCGCCTGAATCATGAATTGGAAGATACCAACCGGGGAGTGGTTGCGCTCTACGCGGAACTGGACGATAAAGCCGACTCCCTGCAGCGTGCCAGCGACTTGAAAACGCGTTTTCTCTCGAACATGAGCCATGAGTTCCGCACGCCGTTGAACGCCATCCTCAGCCTCTCCCGGCTGCTGATCACACGCGCTGACGGGCCGCTCAGTCCGGAGCAGGAAAAACAGGTCGGCTACATTCGCAAATCAGCCGAGGACCTTTCGGAACTGGTGAACGATCTGCTTGACCTGGCGCGAGTGGAAGCGGGAAAGATAGTTGTCCGGGCGCGCGAATTTGAAGTCGCCGACCTGTTCAGCGCGCTGCGCGGAATGCTGCGGCCGTTGCTGGTCAGCACCTCCGTCGACCTGGTCTTCGACGAGCCGGAGAACATCCCGGCGCTCTACACCGATGAGTCAAAGGTTTCGCAAGTCCTGCGGAATTTCATCTCCAACGCGCTTAAGTTTACGGAGCGCGGACATGTGCGCGTCTCGGTGGAGCTGCCGGATCCCGAACATGTGCGATTCTCCGTCTCCGATACCGGCATCGGCATCGCTCCGGAAGATCAGGAGCGGATCTTTGAAGAGTGGGTGCAGGTCGACAGCCCGTTGCAGCGGAAGGTGAAGGGCACCGGCTTGGGGCTTCCGCTGTCCAAGAAGCTCGCCCAGATGCTGGGCGGCACGATTCAAGTGAAAAGCGAACCCGGCATGGGTTCGACTTTTTCCGTGGAGTTTCCCATCAATTATGGAGGAGCGCGCGAGGGACGCTATCTTGCTCCTTTACCCCAGGCCGTCGATCCCCACCGGCTTCCTGTGGTCGTGCTGGAGGACAACGCGGAGACCCTGGTGGTCTATGAATCTTTTCTTCGAGATTCCGCCTACCAGGTGCTTTCCGCAACACGGCTCAGCGAAGGCCGTGAATTGCTGCGCCGGATAAAGCCGGCCGCGGTCATCCTCGATGTGCTTCTGAACAACGAAAATACATGGACTCTGCTTACTGAACTGAAGAGCAATGAAGCCACGCGTGCCATCCCTGTGATCGTGGCGACTGTAATCGACAATGAACCCAAGGCCCGAGCTCTCAAAGCGGACGCATTCTGTGTAAAGCCCGTGGAGCAGGAGTGGCTCCGAAAAACTCTGGACCGACTGGTGCGCAAGCCCGGCGACACGGTGGTCCTCATCGACGACGATGAGATCGATCGCTACCTGATGCGCGGATTTCTTTCCGCAATGGGTTGTAACCTGGTGGAAATTGCCGATCCGATCGAAGGATTACGCCGCATCCGCCAGGACCGGCCCCGGCTGGTGATCCTCGACCTGATGATGCCGGAGATGAGCGGAGCCGAAGTCCTGCGGCGCATGAAATCGGATCCTTTGACGGCAGACATTCCGGTGATCATCAGCACCTCCAAGATCCTCAACCCCGAGGAAAAAAGCCTGCTGGAACGCGACGCTTGCGCCATAGTCCCGAAAGAGAGCGCATCCCGCGAGGCATATCAGGAATTAGTCTTCGCCGCTTTACAAAAGGCGGGGCTGGTCGCTCAGATCTGACAACTCGAGCACAACCAGTCAGGCCCTGCCCCGGGCTTCGAACCACCTCAGGCTGATCTTTGTGTATCCTATTGCCTTGGCCGTGCCGAATTGATTTGCAGGCGGAACTAACCCTCGATCCGGCCACTCTCATCTTAGGTAGAAACAGGAGCCCTGATGAAGTTTGTCTCAGGCGTAGTCAGTTTCGTTTTTGCAGCGGCGCTAGCATGCTTGGCGCAACCCGCCGGAAATTCTTCGCAACCGCCGAACCCGCCCGACCTGGATCCCATCATTAACCAGGTTCGCCAGGCGACCCAGGCAGCCAACGTCGACCTTGGCCGGCTGCAGATCGGGCGCTGGAAAGGCGACAGCGAGAACAAAGTGCAGATGCAGCAGGTGGCAGATTCTCTCAAAAAGAACCTGACCTATGCCGTTCCTGATCTGATCGGCGAAGTGCAATCCAGCAAGGGTAGTCTTTCCAGCACGTTCCGGCTTTATCACAATCTGAACGTAGTGTATGAGTTTCTTAATTCCCTGGCGGAGGCGGCAGGCGCCTACGGCAAAAAAGAGGAGTATGAGCCTCTGGCCGGCGATGCGACTTCCCTGGATAACGCCAGACAGGGACTTTCCACCTATATAGAAAAGGCCGCCGCCCGGCTGGAGCGACCAACCCCCACCCCGGCGCCAGTTCCCACACCTACTCCCAAGAAAGTCATCATTGACGATGATGAAACCCCCAAGAAAAAGCCCGCAACTACAAAGAAAAAAAAGACTTCCGCCCCACCCGCTAAGCCGTCACCCACTCCTCAATAGGAGCTGTTCCGGCGGGTTTGCTGGAACTTAGACGCTGCTCCCGGCGTCTATCTATCCAGGACTGCCATATTCGTCAGATTACGGCGGTCACTTCAGCAAGGAGTTGTCGCGGCCCTGCGTTCTTGATAACGTTGAGGTGTCGCCAAAGTAAAATGGCGGGAGCAGCCACATTGGGCAATGTCGCGAGCGCGATCACGATCCGGGCCGAAGAGGCCTCGATTGTCGCCGAACTGAAAACCGGTTCGGAGGACGCCTACAACTGGCTGATCCAGCGCTACCACCAGCCCATCTACAGCCTGGTCTATCGCATCCTCACGGATCCGGCTGACGCCGCCGATACTACACAGGAAGTGTTCCTTAAAGTCTTTCGCGGGATGAAGCGCTTTAATGGCGAGTGCAGCCTGAAAACCTGGCTCTACCGCATCGCCATCCACGAAGCTTCCAACCAGCGCCGCTGGTGGTTCCGTCACAAGAGCCGGGAAACTTCGATGGAAGCTCACGAGGACGGGGACGGAAACAGCTTTGGATTGTGCGACACATTCGCTGATCCGGCCGATTCGCCCTTTGAAGTTCTGGCTCACAACGAGATTCGCTCTCGCGTCGAACAGGAGCTGAAACAGGTGCCCGAGCCTTATCGCACCACGGTGGTGCTGCGCGACATTGAAGGGCTCGCCTACGAAGAGATCGCCGATGTCCTGCAGATCTCTCTGGGCACGGTGAAATCGCGGCTGATCCGGGGACGCGAAGCGCTGAAGAAACGTCTGGAAGGATTCGTCAGAGAGATGGAAACAAGCTCGGTCAAGAATGACGCCGGGTCGGTCATCAATCTCGCCGGCGAAGCGGAAGCGGAGGCGTCATGAGGTGTAATCAAGCCCGGCGCCAGTTCTCCTCCTATATCGATGGCGCAGTCAGCGGCCTGGAAATGCGTGCCATCTCGGTGCACCTGCAGCAGTGTACCGCTTGCCGCGACGAATACAAGCAGCTGGAAAATACACGCGTTCTGGTTTCTTCGCTGGGGCGCAAGCACGCGCCGCCGGAACTGGCACTGCGCATCCGCATCCGGCTGTCGGCCGAAAACTCGCGGACCTGGAGTCAGGTGATCAGCGGCCACGCGTTGGCCCTGCAGTACGCTTTCCGGTCGTTCATGCTGCCGGCGACGGCGGGCATGGTAACGGCTGCGTTCTTCTTTGCCATCCTGATCGGGTTCTTTGTGACTCCGCGCGTCAGCGCCGATGACGTACCGACCATGCTCTATACTCCGCCCCGGCTGGAGAGCTCCACCTATCCGGAAAACGAGCTGAACCTGGATTCGCCGATCCTGATCGAAACTTACGTTGACGCCTCCGGCAAGGTGCAGAATTACCGCATCATCTCCGGGCGCGACGACGAGCAAATCCGCGAGCAACTGAACCGGGCGCTGCTGTTCACTATCTTTGCTCCAGCGCAGTCGTTTGGACGCCCTGTCCCGGGGAAGGCAGTAATCTCTTTCTCGCACATCAATGTCGGCGGATAGACCCGCTAGAACGAACCCGCCACGGCGTTCAGCCCGGCTGTAGAATCTCCGCCAGTTCCACGCATGAGGTGTGATTTTGATCAAGCTGGCTATTCCGCTTCTGCACGTGTCCAACGCCGCCGCGGCGGAAAACTTCTACTGCCGGCAACTCGGCTTCCGAAAAGAGTTTGCCCATGGCGCGGATGGCGCCCTGGCCGACCCCTGCTACATGGGCGTGAGCCGCGACGGGATCTGGGTGCACCTATCGTCTTTCCCTGGCGACGGCGTTTCCGGCGGGGTGGTCAATTTTCTTGTGGATGATGTGGAGGCGCTGCACCGTGAGTTTGTTGCCCGGAGGATCGCAATCGCTGTTGGCCCGGTCGACCAGACCTGGGGCAATCGCGAGATGTATGTCAAGGACGGTGATGGGAACAGCATCCGCTTTATGCGCCCATTAACTAAGGCTGGATGATGAGTTCCCCCGGGGCTGCTAAGGCGGCTGAGATGCCCCAAGGGTGTTTGACCCTCTTTCATTTTCTGGCCTAAACTTAATCTTCCCCTATCTTTGGAGGAAGTTCTGCGGCGGAACTCTCGATACCTTGTTGCCCTTGGCCTAATTCTGGCTGCTTCCGGCCTTTCCCATGCCCAGAGCACGAAGGCACAGCTCGAAATAAGCGAGACCTTTTTCACCATGGCCGCTGCGCTGAACAGCTGCGGTTACGACGCAGGACTGGATAACTCGCTGGCGGTGCGGCAATCGATCCGCTCCGACGTACAGGCGGTGGTGCAGAGTTCGCCTAAAGCTGCCCAGGCCCGCGACACCATCTGCCAGTTCCGCCGCGAGCACGAGCGGCCCGACAATCCCGGGGACGTTACTCCGTATATCTCGCTGACTTTGGAACTAGGCTCGCCGCCCTCTTTTTCCACCATACTGCCGGAATCCGATCTCCCCCCTGACGCTGCCTATGTTCTTGGCATCACCTCGCTCTTGCAGAGGTTTTATGAGGCCGCCGGCATGCACGCTCTCTGGCTGAAGCGGCAAAAAGAATACGCAGCTCTGGTTGATCAATTCCACGATCCAGTGGCTGATCTTATTCAGCGCACCGATCTCTATCTCAAACTTCCCTTCTCCAGCTCTGCTGGCCAGCGGTTTGCGGTTTACCTGGAGCCCCAACTCGCGTCGTCACAAGTCGACTCCCGCAACTACGGCACGAGTTACTTTGTCGTGGTTTCTCCGGGGCGCGACGGTCTTTTGCGCCTGCCGGAAATCCGCCATACCTATTTGCACTACGTGCTGGACCCGCTGGCCCTGAAGCATACGTTGAGCATGACGAGGCTGGAACCGATTCTGCTGGATCTCCGCGGCGCTCCTATGAACCAGGCTTATAAGAATGACGTCACGCTCCTGGTAAACGAGTCGCTGATTCGGGCGATCGAGGCGCGCATCGCGATTCCCGCGTCCAACGAGGCGGGACGCCAGGCCTACGTGCAGCGCTCGGCGGCCGAGGGCTTCGTCCTAACCCACTATTTCTATGAAGCCCTGGCTACGTTTGAAAAGGAATCCACAGGGATGAAAGACGGTTACGGCGACTTACTTTACAACATCGATGTGGACCGGGAGCGCAAGCACGCCCGCGGAACTACATTTGCCGCCGAAGCCAGGCCCGAAGTCATCAGCGGGTCCAAGGCATACTCGGCGCCCAGCCTGCTGGACAACGCGGAGCAAAAGCTCGCCATGGGCGACACCGCGGCGGCGCGGAAGCTGGCGGAAGAGGTGGTTCATCACAACAGCGGCGGCGACGAGCCCGGCCGGGCTGCTTTCATCCTGGCGCGTATTGCAACGATTTCCGGCAACATGGAAGAGGCGCAAACCGACTTTGAGCAAGCTACGCAGTCTGTGCACGACCCGCGCCTGTTGGCGTGGAGCCATATCTATCTGGGAAGGATCTACGACATTCAACTCAAACGGGAAGCCGCCCTGGCCGAATACCAGGCGGCGCTGGCCGCAGGTGATTCGACCCCAGACACGAAAGCTGCTGCCGAGCGAGGCCTGTCCGCTCCCTATGAGCCACGCAAGCCTCACTAAACCTTGGTCTGAGGGTACCGGATGACCCTGTTGGTTTCGCTGCTGTTGATCGTGCTGGCGCTGCCGGCCGCCGGCCCAAGGCAACAAACGCAGCAGGCAAACGGCACCCCCTCGCCTCCGCCCGCAAAGCGGCCACCCCAGGCAAAGACTCAGGCCGAGTACGCCGATTACTACGCCGCCTATGCTCTCAGCGGCGGCGCCACGGTGGAGAAAGCAGCGAACGACTTTGCCGCGAAGTACCCAGACAGCGAATTACGTTCCTATCTTTATTCCAAAGCTATGCGTGATTACCAGAATGAAAACAATTCTGGCAAAATGCTGGCCATGGGGGAGAAGGTGCTGTCCCTGGATCCTGACAACAGCGTAGCGCTGGTACTCACGGCCACGGTGCTGGCTGACAGCCTGAGCGATGCCGATCAGGACCGCACTGAAAAGATCGAGGAGATCAAAAGGAATTCTGCGCGCGCGCTGCAGACGGCAGACTCTTCTTTTGTGCCGCCTCCTAACACGACTCCCGACCAGATCGCGGCATTCAAAAGCACTCTGCAATCGATGACGCATTCCGCTTTGGGTATCACGGAGCTCAAGACCGGCGATGATGCCGCCGCGGAGCGCGATCTGCGCACTGCTGCGGATCTAAACAAGACCCAGCCCGATCCGTACATCTGGTACCACCTGGCGCTGGCTCAGGATCATCTGGCCACGGCGATGACCGACAAGCCGGAGCAGCGGAAGAAATATGGGGAGGCCATGGTATCGGTAAACCAGGCGCTGCAATCCATTGGGTCCAATCCCGAACTCGTCCAACTGGCCCAGGGGGAGCGCGACCGCCTGCGCCAACTTGCAGCGGCCCTGGACGCGGGCAAGACCGGCCGGAACCAGCCGCAGGGGAATTCTTCGCCACCAAGATGACGTCTTTACAGAACAAAGCGCCGCGCTCCGGCGATCACCGCCGGAACTTATGGGTGTTGATAGCCTTGGCACTGACAGCAGCCATTGCCAGCAGCGGCACTGCCGATACGCGGGCTTCGACGAAGCCGGCGGCAGCCAGCCAGCAGGAGCGCGATGATTACAGGACGGCGGCGGCGGCAACCAGCGGCGCCGCCCTGGACAAATCCGCGCATGAATTTTCCGCCAAATATCCGCAGAGCGCACTGCGTGTTTATTTGTTCGAGAAGGCGCTGCGTCAATATCAGATCGAGAATGACTCCGTGGGAGTCCAGGATGCAGCCAAAGCGGTTCTGACCATCAGCCCAGACGACCCGCTGGCGCTGGTGCTGACAGCGACCACGCTGGCTGACGAGTTGTCCGCGCTCGAAGCGGATCGCGACAAAAAGGTTTCGGAAATCCGTCGCTCCGCTGATCTGGCCATACACAACCTCGATCGCGGCGTGCTGCCGGCGGCGGCTGCGCCCCAGCAGGCACCGCTCTACCGGACCACACTGCAGGCGATGGCCTATTCAGCTCTCGGCATCATGAAGCTCAAGACCGGCGACGATTCTGGCGCGGAGAAGGATTTGAAGACCGCGGTAGAGCTGGCCAAGGCTCGTCCCGATCCCTCGATCTGGTACCACCTGGCTTTGGCTCAGGAGCATCGCAAAAAGTACTCAGCGGCCATCAACTCAGTGGAACAGGCCATGCAGCTTGCCAGTGGCAATCCGCAACTGCAGCATCTTGCCGAAATGGAGCACGACCGGCTGTGGAGGCTTGCCGGCCGCAACAAGGATTCTTCGGATAGCAGTAACAATCCGTCTCCAAAATGACGGAGCCTATGAAGACAGAAGACCTGAGGGACATTTACGCGGTGCTCGGCCACACGTTCACGCAGCCGGAGCTGCTGGAGCGCGCCCTTACCCACAGCTCGCACGCCCACGAGGAATCGAAGGCATCGGGATCCCTCGCCGCCGAAAAACTGGATAACGAGCAGTTTGAGTTCCTGGGGGACGCGGTCCTCGGTTTCGTGACCAGCCAGCTGCTGTTTGAGCGCTTCCCTGTCTTTCACGAAGGCCAGCTCTCCAAGCTCAAAGCGCACCTGGTGAGCGCCGGGCATCTGGTAAGCGTGGCTTCCATCCTGGATCTGGGACGTTATCTGCGGCTGGGGCGCGGCGAAGAGCGAAGTGGCGGCCGCACCAAGAGCACGCTGCTCTCCGACGCCCTGGAAGCCGTCATCGCCGCCATGTACCTGGATGCCGGCCTGGAAAAGACGAAAGATTTCATCGTCCGCCGGATTGTGGAGCCGGAGCTGGAGCGTATCCGCACGGCCAGCGACAGCGAGTTCAGCCTGGCCGACTACAAATCGGCATTGCAGGAATTCCTGCAATCCAGCGGCCGCATGCAGCCCGTATACGCCATCGTCAAGGAAGAAGGCCCGGACCATCGCAAGACCTTCACCGTAGAAGCGCGAATCTATCCCCAGGGGCAAAACAAACCCGAATACGTGGCCCGGGCGGAGGGAGCTACCAAAAAGAAGGCTGAACAGTTAGCCGCCAAGCAGGCGTTGGAACATCTTAAGCGTGAAGTCGACCACGTCTAGGGCGTAACACGGGTCGATCCTGGGGCCGCTAAAGAGGAGATCGTACTGATGGCTGCCGATTCCAATGTCCCACGGTAACCAGATGCGGACGACGAAGTGAAACTCAGGATGATAGACTTTCAGTTCGGATGAAAATGAGCCGTCCCGGCCGAGGCGGCATTCTGCAACCGAGTTAACCTCGAACTCTGATCCAGGGATCCCGACTGAATGCCCCTGTTCAAAAAGAAGAAGTCTGAAAAACCGGAAAAGCCGAAAGAGACTCTTCCCGAGTTCATTTCCGGCATCGCCGAGGTACTGGTTACCGGACTTTTCATCATCACGTTTGTCGTTCAATCGTTTGTGATTCCTTCCGGCTCCATGGAGAATACGCTGCTGATTGGCGATCACCTTTTTGTGGACCGGCTAGCCCCGGCGTTAAAAGCCGGCTTCGTCGGCCCGCTCGTGCCCTACCGGCCGATACGCCACGGCGACATTATCGTGTTCATTCATCCCGACCCGGCCGAGGGCGGGATCTACGTGGTCAAACGCGTGATTGGTATTCCGGGGGACCGGATTCACCTGCACAACGGCGTGGTCTACCGCAACGGAGTGGCCCTCAACGAGCCATACGTAATTCATCAACCCGGAGCCAGCGACCTGTATCGCGACGAATTTCCCAAGTACCCGGTGCCAACGCAGATGACAGGAGTGCCCAGCACCTGGCCGATCATCCTGCATGACCGTATTCGCGGTGACGACGTAGTGGTTCCCGACGACGATTACTTCGGCATGGGCGACAACCGCGATAACAGCCTGGACAGCCGCTATTGGGGTTTTATTCCAAGGGAAAATATCGTCGGTCGCCCGCTGCTGATCTACTGGTCGTTCGATGGCGATTACTCATCCACCGCCATGAGCGACCGGGTTGGTTCATTTTTCCAGACGGTGCTTCATTTCTTCGACAAGACCCGCTGGGGCCGCACTTTTCGTATGGTGCGCTGAGGGTAGAATTCTTTGAAGGAAGAACCTTTGAGCGAAACGCAGGCCAACACGATCGAAACCGCCGAGACGCCGGTTGTCGAGAAGCAGAAGGAAACTTTACCGGAATCGATTGCCGGAATTGCCGCCGTGTTTGTCAGCGGACTTTTCATCCTGACCTTTGTGATCCAGCAGTTTGAGATTCCGTCACGCTCGATGGAGAAGACGCTTCTGGTGGGCGATCATGTGTTCGTCGACCGTCTTACCACTACGGGGAAGGAAAGCTGGTTCACGTTCTTTATGCCTTACCGCAACCTCCACCGGGGCGATATAGCGGTGTTCCCTGCGCCGGCGCAACCCGGACTTTACCTGGTCAAGCGGATCGTCGCCGTTCCCCATGACCGCATTCACCTGCGCGACGGCGTGGTTTTTCTGAATGGCGTACCGCAAAAGGAACCATACGTCTACAAGAACGAGGGTTACAATCCGTATGCGGATAACTTTCCGTCGGTGCCTCCGGAAAGGTTCAGCGAGGTCACGGATTACTGGCGAAAAGAGCTTGCCCATCATATTGAGGGGCAGGACCTGGTAGTTCCTGACGGTTACTACTTCGCGATGGGTGACCATCGCGACGTCAGCCTGGACAGCCGTTACTGGGGATTCGTGCCCAAAAAGAACATCTTAGGCAGCCCTCTGTTCATCGCCTGGTCGCTTGATCAGACAGAAGCTGACTTCCCACAGGATTCGTCCGTGGAAGATCGCGTCGTTTCCTTCCTGCATACGGGCGCGCATTTCTTCGGCCTAACCCGCTGGAACCGGGTGTTACGGCTGGTGCACTGATGGAGGCACGCCGGGCCAAAATCATCGCGGTGCTGGCAGTCATTATCCTGCTCGCGGTTTTTCTTCCGCCCAATATCAATGGCACGCGTTTTCGCGACCGGCTAGCCCCGGCGCTGAGCGCAGCCCTGGGACGACAGGTTAAAATCGGCGCGGTCAAATACCGCCTCTTCCCTCGTCCGGGCTTCGATCTCTATGACTTCCAGGTGATGGAGGATCCCAGCTTCGGCGCTGAGCCGATGCTGATGTGTGGAAAGGTTACAGCAGACCTGCGCCTGACCTCGCTGTGGCAGGGCCGGCTGGAAATAGCCAACCTCAAATTGACCGATGACGCCGCGCCTCCCAGCCTGAACCTCACCTATGCCAATGGGCACTGGAATCTGGAGTCGCTGCTGGTGCGCGCGGAGCAAGTGCCGACCGCGCCCACGGCAAAACGGAGCGCCGAGCAGCGTGCGCGCTTCCCTTACATTGAGGCCACAGGCGGCCGCATCAACTTCAAGAAGGGCGCGGAAAAGAAGTCTTATACACTCTCCGGCACGGACTTCTCGGTCTGGCTGGCGACTGAAAATATCTGGCATTTTCGCCTGGAAGGCCGTCCCGTGCGCACCGATATGACCCTGAACGATACGGGCACGTTGCGGCTGGAGGGGGACCTGACTCGCTCCAGCACCTTGCGGGATATGCCGGTGAAACTGAGCGTGAGCTGGGAGAAAACCCAAGTCGGCCAGTTCTCCAAGCTGCTGTCCGGACAGGATCACGGCTGGCGAGGCGATCTGCAGGGCAGCGCGCAGGCTACAGGGACGCTCTCCAACCTGCATCTCGCAGCGACCGCGGACCTGAGCCACTTTCACCGCTATGACGTCAACCGTGACAGCATGCCTCGCCTGCGCTCGCGTTGCCTGGGCGACTTCGCCCATCTGGCCCTGGAGCTGAAATGCGATTCGCCGCTCGACCCCGGCGGCGTGCTTCTGACGATTCGCTGGACGGCGTCGGCGCCCCTCGACTACGACCTCTCGGTGGTGGCCAACCACGTGCCGATGACCACGCTGGTGCTTCTTGCGCGCCACGCCCGGGCGGCTCTGCCCGATGACCTGACGGCTACCGGCGATCTGAATGCTGCCTTCGGCTTTCACGCTCATAACGGCGAAAGAGACTGGCATGGAACGGGGATGAGCACGCCCTTCCTGCTGCAATCGTCGCAAGTCGACAAGGCGTTTCCGGTAAGCGCCATACGATTTCACATCGGCTCCGTACCTACCGCTCCCGCGGTGAAGAAGAGCAAGCAGCCTGCGGGATCGCCAAACACAAGCCCGGATACATTCATCGTCGACTCTTTCTCCGTGCAGCTTGGCCCGTCGAGTGCCCTGGACGTTCAGGGAACGGCGGATGGCGCCGGTTATCGCGTCTTTGCCCGCGGCCTGATTCCGCTGGAACGGCTGGTGGCGCTGGGAAAGCTTGCCGGATTCTCCGCCGAGACTCCAAACTTCACGGCATCAGCGGTAGCGGATCTTAACGTGGCCGGAGCCTGGGGCGACGCTCCCCGAGTCCGCGGAACTGCCCATATCCAGAACCTTGCGGCCTGGATCCCTGGGATCAAGAACCGCGTGGTGCTGACGCAGGCTGACGCGCAACTGACCGATTCGGCTTTGATTGTCACCCATATGAACGGTGAATTTGAGCACTCACCGGTGGCCTTTTCGGGAAGCGTGCAAAAACCCTGGGACTGCGCCGGCCCTCAGCGCTGCGGACTTGAATTCGATCTGCACTCCGACAAACTGGCGGTCAGCGATGTAAGTTCCCTGCTGGGCATGGGAGACAAAGGCTGGAACCTGCCATTCTTCTCCAGTACGGGCAAGCTGCCGGATTTTCGCGCCACGGGAAACCTCTCCGCCGACCAGTTGATTCTGGCACAAATGCGGCTGGAGAAATTCACTGCCCGGCTGGAACTTGGCGGCAACAAGCTGGTTATGAGCCAGGCGACAGCCAAGCTTGGCGGCGGTGCGGTCGAAGGCGAATTGAAAGCCGATTGGTCGGGAAGCCAGCCTCGATTTGATTCCACCGGTACCCTGACCGGCGTGGATCTGGATCGTTTGAAGGGCTCCGACGAAGAACCCGGAGCCGAACTGGTGTCTTCGTGGCTGACCGGCAAAACAGTGGCAAAATATAACTTGCAGTTCGAGGGCAAGACTCCCCAGGAGATGTTGGCCAACGCCGCCGGGCGGGCCGAATTCACGGTCGGCGCCGGCGATTCGCGCGCGCTCCTGCTACAGGCGTCGAAACCTTTGCGCTTCGAGACCGTGCAGGGCGCGGCTGAACTAGGGAAGCAGACCCTGACCATTCTTCCCAGCAAAATCAAGACCGAAAACCGTATCTATGAAATCAGCGGTAAGGTGACTCTGGCCGACCGCCAGACAAGTTTGAAGGTAACCAGCGGCGCCTCGCGCTGGGAAGTGACGGGCGCGCTGGACAAGCCGCAAATTGCGGCTGAACCTATGACGGCCCAGACCAATTCCTCCCGTACGCAATGAGACTAAGCTGGATCATTCTGACCGCGCTTTTTCTAGGCGCTGCCTTTTACCTGGGCCGGGAATCGGCGACGACGGCTCGGCCGAGCGCGGCGCAAGATCAGTCCCCCGACGAAAAACCGGGTTCGCACCGGCTGGCGGAGAGCATGCAGCGCAAGCTGGACCATCTGCGCGCTAACGCCGCGCTGGCCCAGCCAGACCAGACTCCAACTATTCTGACGGAAGAAGAAGTAAACGCCTACTTCGCTTCGGGGATGGTCGAGCTGCCGCAGGGAGTGAAGAAAGTTTCCCTGCAGGGGAAAGATGGGGTGGTCACCGGGCTGATCACGGTGAACTTCGACGAGATTCGCGCCGGACAAAAATCATCTAATCCGTTATTGGCTCTGTTCAGCGGGACCCACAATGTGCGCGTGGATGCCGACGCTTCGGGCAGCGGCGGCCAGGGAAAGGTACACGCGCGCAACGTCAACATCGACGGCATCGACGTGCCCGCGATTGCCCTGCAGTTTTTCCTGGAGAAGTACGTGACTCCCAAGTATCCGGGAGTGGGAATCGATTCACATTTCGCCTTGCCGGAGAAGATCGACACGGCAACCGTCGGCTATCACAAGCTGATCCTGACTCAGAAATAGACAGCGTTTATTTGTCTTCTTCGATCTTCAGGACGCGGAGAGTATGAGGTTTAGCGTCCTGCGTGGCCGTAACCTTCACCATCTTGCCGGCGAACTGCTCGGGAAGAATCTGGTCGTCGAGGCGGTACACGTCGTCTTTTACGACCAGCACGTAGAGGCCGCCCATGTCTTTGACGCAATGCTGGGTGCAGCTTTTCTCGTCGTGAGCGCCGGGTACGCCCTTCTTGATCATCCACTCGTGGGAGCGGCTCTCAGAATGAACGTTGAACGCGCACTGGCTGTCCTCAATGGCGCCGTGCAGAACCATTACGGCGTCTTTGCTGTCTTTGTTCTTGTCTTTGTCTTTGTCACTTCCGGGCGCCGCGCCCAGACACGCGGTTTCGAGCGACAGTAACAGAATCAAAAATTTCTTCATTCCTCCTCCATTTCCTTCGCTCGAGGGTCCTTCAAGGCACAACAATGAATTTCATACGCATGTTTTCGTGATCATCGCTGCAGATGACGGTGCACAGAACTTCGTATTCTCCGGGCTCGGCAGGCGCGGTCAGGGAGAACTCCTGCGTCCCGGGCATCAGCTCCAGGTTCCAGCCCGGAACTTTGGCGCGATCCTTGGCACGCACCAGCGTAAAACCGTGGATGGCGCCATCCCGGCTCCAGGTCTTTCCCCGGCGGGCTTCAACCCGGAGAACAATGGCTTCGCCGGCCTTGACTACGATCTCCGGCTTGCTTTGGCCGATCACTTTGTAACGGCTATTTTTATCAGCCAGTACCTGAATGACGCGGCCTTCGGCAAAAACCGATGGCGATGCCAGGGACAAGGCGGCGGCCATAACTACGGCCGCCGCGCCGCCCAACCCATTCTTCCGTCGATTGCTCATAAACTACTCACTCATGTAATGCAGGATCAGGCGCATGTCGTCATCGGTGATGGTGGCGCGCACCCGCATATGGCGGATGATGGTGGCCATCATGCGGCGGCCGAACTTGGGCGGCGCGGTATGACAGCGCCCGCAGTTGGCATGAAAACGCTTTTCGCCTTCAAAGCGGAGCGCGTCATCCTGAGCCGTGTTGCTCGCACCAGCGGCTGTCGTCGGGGGCGGGGCATCCTTGCCGCCGCCGGTGTTGGCACCGGCGGCAGCCAGAGTCACCGCACAAAGAACCAATGTTGAGCAGATCGCGTGTTTTATCTTCATCGCGCACCCCCGCTGGGGCCCAGCGGCACAAGAAAACGATAAGTAATCCCAATCACCCAGATGTTCGTATTCTGCCCAAGCACAAATTGACGTCCATAGCTTGCGGACCCTCTGATGTCCCGGGAAAAGTAGTAGTTCAATCCGGCGTCGGCCTGAGAGGTGTTCGTGGCCAGAGGGCCGACGTCGAGAATTTCATCGGGAGTGAGATTCTGCGCAGCAAAGAACTGCTGCCCGCGACCCGCCAGTTCCAGGCGTTGCAGATGCGGGATCTGGCTCAGGCGATAAACAGATTCAATCCAATAGCCGCCGCCATAAGTTCCCGTCTGGTGCACATATTCCGAGCGCAAGGTGAGCGGCAGGCGTTCCGGTTGCCACTCCGAGTGGAAGCCAATGGCGTGCGCCCGGTCTTCCTGCAGAAGCTTTTGAAACGAAACGCCAAGCTCCAGGCGGTGCCGGGGAAAGAAAAATGACAGGCGTCCGCCGGCGGTACGGTCGGTGGCCAGAATGTGGTTAGTGTTGTTTGAGGAAAGATAGACTGCGTAATTGACGTTGACGTTGGACGAACCCGCCGTGAAGCCGCCGCGGAGCATGCCCCCGAGAGCGGAGTCGCTGGTCACGCCGTAAATCAGCGGCGTGAGTTGCAGCGGGCGAATCCAGTTGGGAAGGAGCCTCTCGCCGTATATCCCAAACGGCGTGAGGAAGCGGCCGGCGCTCAAGGTGACGTAACGCGAGGCGATGTAATCCACCTGAGCGTAAAGCAAGCCGTAGTCAGAGGTACCGCCGTAGGTGCCGGCATTGCCCTGGCCGAAGGTATCGGAGTAATAGCCCTTGGCTTCGACCAGCCACTTATCGCCGATGGGAGCCAGCAGGAGTGGGCTGATCGAAGGCGTGTTCTGCGCCTGACCTCCATTTACCTGCGTGAAATAGGCGGAGGAACCGGTCAGAATGGGAACCGGCTTGATCGATTCATCATCGCTCTGCCCGTGCAGAGCCATCCCAAAGAGCAGGACGATGAAAATGATACTGCTATGTGCGGGCAAACCTGCCCGCCGGGAAAACTTGCTCATAAGCCTCTTGTCTCGTGCACAAAGCGAGGCCTACTCCTTACCTTACCTTGGCTTGCCACGGTTATATCGGCAAGCCCGAACAGGAACAACAGTACATAAGTAACGTGGCGCCCGCGAAGACACTGGCCGGTAAGGAGTTTCGCCGCGGCACAGGTGTCGTTTCAGGCGAAGCTTAGGCAAACTTATCCTGAATCGGGTGAAGATCCGGACGAATCCAATCCTACGCCGCCAGTCCACGGGCCAGAATCAGGCACGTCCCAGGCTGGCGTTATATCATTGACGCTTCAATAACTTCAGCCATCGAGGCCTTTGCATGCCCCGTTTTGAGTACCGCAACCTGCAGCCGCTGCCGGCAGCTGAAAAGAAATTCCTGGAATGGGTCCAGAACCTCGACGAGCAGTTCGCGAACCGCGACGTCGAACATCGCTCGATCGTGGTTCGCAACACGCTGTACGAGCTGTACCTGGGGCGGCCCTATGAAGACCCGGAGCTGCGTCCGCTGGCGGAGCAGGCCATGATACACAGCTTCGATCCCCGAAATGCCACGCTGGAGCCGGAGTACTACGGCGATGTCGATGCCCAGAAGTACGCCGAGCGCAAGCCTCTGATCTGGTTCTGGATGATGTTTGACCGCTCACCCGCGGGGCTGAATCACTGGCTGGGTTACCGGGTGCGCTACATGCTGGCGAAGCACATCTTCAAGCACATCGGAAAAAACGTGAAGATATTTCACGGGGTGGAGTTTTCGTTCGGCTACAACCTTACGGTCGAAGACAATTGCGTGATCCACAAGTACACGCTGCTGGACGATCGCGGGGAGATCGTGATCCACGAAGGCTGCTCGGTTTCCGATTACGCCAATGTCTATTCGCACGAGCACGACCTGAACGACGGCATGCTCGTGACCAACACCAAAACCGAGATCGGCCCGCGCGCGCGCATCACGTACCACGCCACGGTGATGAGCGGCGTCCGCGTGCACGAACATGGCCTGCTCGGGTCACTGGGCGTGGCCACGAAAGATATTCCTCCGTACACAATTTCTGTGGGGATCCCCGCCAAGCCGGTCAAGGTGAAGTCGATCGCGCCGGTTGCCCAGGCCGCCGGAGACAAAACCGGCACGTGATAACCTAGCAAGCAGCAATTGGCAATTAGCATTTAGCCAGTGGTCGCAGCCGCAAAGCTGAGCAAGTTGTTGGCACTGAGGTCCGGCTTTAGCTGCGCTATTTGCTGACTGCTAACTGCTGCTCGGCGAATGTCACCAGGCCGTTGAAACAGCAGAATGGCTGAATCTCCTCGAAATCCCCGACCGCGCGTCCTCAGCGGCATGCGCCCCACGGGCAAGTTGCACCTTGGCAATTACGTGGGCGCACTCCAGAACTGGGTGAAGCTGCAGGACACCCACGAGTGCTTCTTCTTCATTGCCGATTGGCACGCGCTGACCACCGATTACGACGATACCTCCCGCATCGCCGGCAACACGCTTGAGGTGGTTCTCGATTTCGTCTCTGCAGGACTTGATCCCGAACGTTGCACCATGTTTGTGCAGTCACACGTGCTGGAGCATGCCGAGCTCCATGTTCTGTTTTCCATGATCACGCCGCTCGGCTGGCTGGAGCGCGTTCCCAGCTACAAAGACCAGCAACTGCAGATGCCCAACAAAGACCTGCACATGTACGGATTCCTCGGTTACCCACTACTGCAGGCAGCCGATATTTTGCTGTATCGCGCCAACTTCGTTCCTGTGGGCGAAGACCAGGTGGCGCACGTGGAACTCACGCGCGAGGTAGCGCGGCGCTTCAACCACTTCTACAGCCTTCGCGGCAAACCGGTTTTCCCGGAGCCGGAATCTCTGCTCACGCCCACGCCGAAGCTGTTGGGCACCGACAAGCGGAAGATGTCGAAGTCGTACGGAAACACGATTCTTCTGAGCGACGACGCGGCCACAATCGAAAAGAAGATCAAGGACAGCGTCACCGACCGTCCCAAGCTCACGGATAAAGGAAGCCCTGACCGCTGCCCGGTTGGCAATCTGCACCAGATCTTCAGCGACCCGGCGCGGCTGGAATACATCACGCGCGGCTGCACCGCGGCCGGCATTACCTGCGTGGAATGCAAGTCGCTGGCGGTGGAATCAGTAAACGCGCACCTGGAGCCGTTTCGGCAACGGCGGCGGCATCTGGCGGATCATCCCGAGCAGCTTGGCCAGATCATTCAAGCCGGCGCCAGGAAAGCGACGCGGGTGGCGGAAGAAACCATGAGCATGGCGCGCGAAGCGGTCGGGCTGCTGGCGATCACCGCGGTGGGGAAGGTCGCCGCGGAACAATCCATTAGACCCGCACTCCTGCGAGCGCCGGAATCGATCAGCAAAGCCAAAAACGAAAACGAGCAGTGGGAGCTACGCGCCGGTCTATGGCTGGAGAAGGTCTCCAAATCACATCCGTTGAAGAAAGACCGGCAGCGAACGTTCATCACGCGACGCGGCAGAAAAGTCGGAGTGCACACGGCCGCGGAGGCCGGCGGAGTCTGGAAGTTTCGACTGCAGGACCGTCCGGTGAATGTACTGGCGCTGATCGCGCAGGATAAGGACCGCTACCTGCACGACTACATCCTTCCGCCTAAAGTCGTTCAGGAACACTGGAAACAGTTTGAGCGCAGCGGTGAGCAGGTGGAGATCACGATCAAGCAAGGCGAGCATGGAGCCGCGCTGGTTCTGAACGGCAGTGAAACTCCCATCCGCGAATACGAGGGAAATTACGCGGCGCTGGAATAGAGGGAATCGCCGAGACCGCCGCCATCGCGCGACATCGCCGACACCGGGAAGCGTCGGCTGAGCCGGCGTTCTGAATTTGAGCTTGCTAAGGACCATTTGCTAGTTGCTAAGTGCTCTCTTGTCCCGAAAACCAGCCACTATCGTCGTCGTGAATCTTGAAGAAGGGTTGCCTACTGTGGAAGCCGCGCGGCTGCGCATGCAGCACGAACTGGAACGGGCGCGGAGGTCGGGCGCCAGGGCGGTCAAGTTGATCCATGGCTACGGCTCCAGCGGCATCGGTGGCGCCCTGCGCACTGAACTGCAGAAAGAGCTGCGCGCGGCAGCGCAGCAAGGATTGATCCGCGCGGTGATCGCGGGCGAAGACTGGCGCATCGCCGACGAGACCACTTGGGCGCTGCTGCAGCGCTTCCCGGAATGGAAGAAAGACCGCGACCTGGGCCGAGAGAACCGCGGGATCTCCATCGTGTTGCTTTGATCCGACAACCGTCGATCGCTAGAAAATGTAGATGGCGTCGAACTGCAGCCTTGCCAGCCATGGCTCGGTGGTGGCGAGCGGACGCCCGACTAGCGCAGTAAAGCCCAGCTGCACATTTTTGTCGGCCTGATAGAAGGCGTCAAAGCGATGCTCGGTGACGTTGGTGCTCTGCCGCAGCTCGCTGTAGTTGAAGCCGCCCAGCACGGCCTCGCGCTCAATCATGATGCGGGTGTAGCCGGTCTGCCAGTCGCCGCGCTGCTGCAGCCGTCCCAGGATCATCTGTCCCCAATACCCGCGGCGGGCGTGGGGATCGCAGCCGGCGTTCATGGTCTGAGTAAATGTTGTGGTCGATGTTGCGCCGGGCGCAGGCGCGACGTGGCCAAGATTGGCGCAGGCTTCAGTGTTCTGGACGAAGTCGCCGACGAAACTCAGCGGCATCCGCGGATCGCCGGTAGCCACGTCAAGCCGCGCGATGTTGTCGAAGAGGCCGAAGCGCGAGCCGAATTGCGCGTCGGTCACGCTGGAGACGCCGGTGGGAAACGCTTTACCGCCAATGGTAATCACGGTATTGGCGGTAGTGATGAAGACCGAGTTCGGTCCCGGGTTGGCGAGCGGCAGCAGCCCGACAAAAGGTGTTTGCGGATTCTTGGCCGAGGCGCGGGCTTGCGCCAGGGCGATGGCGTCGGCGCCGTGGAAATCGTAGAAGCCGGAGTAGAGGCTCAGGGTGATGGCCGGGCGGAGTTGCCATGTGGTCTGCACCTGTCCTCCATAGGTGATCTGCTGAACGATGCGCTTGTCGGTCGCCTCGACTCCCGCCACCTGCGCGAAGGGCAGCTCAAACCCCACAACGGCAATCCGCTTCAGCCAGGGATTATTCACGGCGAACGCCAGTGTCTGCGCGGCGCCTTCAGGGTTCAGGTCCTTGTCCCAGGTCAGCTCGGTGTTGTACCAGGGATAACGAAATTTCCCGCCGACAAAATCGGCGTATTTAAACCACTTCGGCTTGTAGTCCACGAACGCCTGATCCAGGGCGATAGGCTTGCGAGTGTAGTACCCGGTGAGATCCTGGTTAGTGGAGATGGGATCGTTGACGTCGCCGCTAGCCAGGGTCACACCGGCCTGAAACTGCTCGCCGAGATCGGCCAGTGCGTTGAAGCGGGCGCGAACGCGGCCGCGCGCGCGGTCCAGCGACTGATCGGCAGGGCCGCCGAAGAACGGCTCGCCGCGCAGGCGCACGTCGCCGCTGAATGAGATCGGTCCCAGTCCCTGAATCTTGCGCTCCAGGTTTCTCACCCGCTCGTCGGAGCTGCCGGCGTTCTGAGCCGTCCGGGCTTGGGTTGCGGCCGACGGAGCTGCGGGCGGAGTCTGATCGAGAACAAACGGAGACGCACCCATCGCCGCCGTTTCCGCGGCCACGGAAGATGAACCTGCCTGCGGCGATGGTAACAACCAGGTCATGGCCTGATCCGGCGTGGCACGTTCCGTCTTCAATGCGCGCACCTGCTCCTGAAGCTCACGCACGGTCTGCTTGAGCTCCTCGAGTTCGGCGCGCAGTTCGGAATCCTGTGCCTGCGCAGCCGGCTGATGCGGCGCCTGATTCACGCTGTACTCTTGTCCCCGGGCGGGCATCAGGTAGAGCGTGGACACCAATAGCCAAAGGATCATCTTTTTCATGGTTCTTGCACTCCTCGACGGGCAGGTGGGCTGAAACCGGATCTCAGGGATCCGCTTGGGCGGGATTATAGGATGGTTGGTTCGGCTCCACCCAGAGACAAGTTCGGTTCAGGCAGTCACTTCGGTAACGCGAGATGGCTCCTGGTGGGCCGGTAGCACATTTCGGACTTCGCAGCGAGGACGCTTACGCTCCCATCTGAAATGGAGAGCCCGTCTCGAGCAGATGCGGTCACACTAATGCGACGCGCTCCTCGACTTCCAGATCATTGCTGGCGGCTGCGCCGGTGGGATGAACGCTGTAAGTCGTCGTGATGTTGGCGCCACTCTGGCGAACCATCTCTCCCACGGAGCAGTATTTCGTTTCGGAGAGCCTGATGGCCTCCTCGACCGGCTGCGGATCGATATCCTCACCGGTAATCGAATGGTGAATGCGCACCTGGGTGAAGACCTGCGGCGGCGAGTTCTTCTGCTCGGCCTCCACGGTCACTTCATACGCGGCCAGTTTTTTGTGCTTCTTGTTGCGCAGGATGGTGGCCACGTCGAAGGCAGTGCATCCGGCCAGAGCGGCGGCCAGCAACTCGATCGGTTTAGGGCCGGTGCGGCCAACAATGTCGTCGATGATCAACTTATGCCCGCTGCCGGTTTCCACCACGAACTGCAGAGTGGTAGGGAAGGTGAGCTTGACTTTGGCCTGAATCATGGGAAGCCTCCATGGTTCAGGATGCTCTTCAAAAGCGCGACCCGCCGTGATCACGATCACAGGCGATCCGGTCGTCCGCGTGGCAAGCCAACATTTGACGTTCCCGAGAGAAAGCACTCACTCAATGGAACGCGCCGGCGACGCCGCTCGCTCGCGTTCCCCCTCTCCCTCGAATTCCAGCGGAGAAATCCGCCACCCGCGCTGTTTACCATCCGGGCACTTAGGGGTTTCTCACAATTGGGTAAGTTGTTAATCTGGGTTGCTCTGGAAGATTTGGCGCCACTCACAATTGGGTGATCCCTTTATAACCAGCAGGCCACCTCTGCTTGCCTCCCAGGTCCTGGCCGAACTTGGGCCGGTGCTTGCGGGCGAGCGCGACTTGGCGCAGACCGCTGCCGCCGCCCTGGACATCGTGATGGCCGGCAGCCGCGCCGGATCGGGCGCGATCTTCCGCTTCAACGAGCGGCCAGCGATGCTCAGTTCGATCACTGCCGCGGGATTCGTGTTGTTCCCGCAGACCGCGGTCTTCCCGTTGCTGCCCAAACACGTGCATGCTCTGACCACCGCCTCAGGGCCGCAGCGCATCACCCGCGAACGCGCCGACACCTTTCTCAGTTCCACCGGCAATATTTCCAGCGTGTGGTTTCGCTGCGTCGCGCCGCTGAAGGTCCGTGGCAGGCTGATTGGCGCGCTGCTGCTGGGCGAGCGCGCCGGCGGGGCTGAGTACACGCCCGAACTGCTGAAGCAGCTCGCCGACCTGGCGCCGTTTCTCGCCCTGGCCATCTACAACCACCAGCTGATGCTGTCGCTGGAGGAGCGGACGTCGGAGAACCTGAAGCTGATCGCCTCCGTCCACTCGTTCTGGGACGACGCGCTGGCCGCCTTCGCCGCCACCATCGACGTCAAGAGCGTGCAGATGCAGGGCCACTCCCTCCGCGTGGGACGTTACGCGGCAGGAATCGCCGAAGGCCTGGGCATGGGCGCCAACGAGGCTGGAGAGATGCGCGCCGCCGGCTACCTGCACGACATCGGCAAGGTCACCGTGGACAAGTACATCTTCTCCAAGCCGGGAGCGCTCGAGCCGGTGGAGTTCAAAGAGATGGCCGACCACACCATCCTTGGCCACCGCATTGTTTCCACCGTACAGTTCCCCTGGCCGCGGATTCCCGAGGTCGTGCGCTCGCACCATGAGCGCGCCGACGGCTCCGGCTATCCCGACCGCCTGCACCATGACGAAGTCGCGCTGCCGGTGAAGATCGTGGCCGTGGCTGACACCTTTGACGCCATGCTGAGCGAGCGCCCGTATCGCAAACGCATGACGTTGGGCGAGACCGCGGCGCAGCTGAGCTGGCTGGCGCCCTCCAAGCTCGACGCTGAAGTGGTGCACGCGCTGCTGGTGCAGCTCCGCCGCGATGCCGCCGTGCTGATGGCCCCGCCGCGCCCCTGGGCATCGTCGCCGGAGAAGACGCGCAAGGCGTTCCTGGACCCCAGCGTGCCCTGTGACATCTCGCCTACCGACATCGATCACCTGGTCTCCGAGCTCAACCACCGCATCAATCGCGGCCGAACCATGGCCTAGCCTACCCCCTAAAGCCTCATCTAGCATTCCAAAGGATTTCCGCGAACCCATCCCACCACCATCCCCGATCGATCATCCTGGGATGAAAACTCGCCATCTAGCATTCCAAAGGATTTGCGGATTTGCCCTGGCTGAGTGCTGGCCTGCTTTGTCTTCCGGGATGAAAATGGGTCATCTAGCATTGCAAAGGAGTTAGCCGCGACCCATTCCATCCGTCCCGGGATCTTGGGATGAACTTCTTCAAGCGGTGCTATTAAACCCAACATCTTGTGTTCAGCCCTATATTCAGTTGTCAAAGAGCGTGAAAGGCCGCCCTGGGGCGGCTCTTGAAACGCAGGCAGATGCAGATCTATCCTTAACGATAATAACATGATATCGTAACTTGTCAAGCACGACCTTGGGCCCATCCGTCAGCTGATTCGCTTGCGATTCACGGGTCTTTAGGCAGACTTTCATCGCCCCAGCGATGAAATCAAAACAACATTTGACGTGCCGGCAGGCAAAACTCACACCCTGAACCAGCCGCGGAACCCCGGGCTGCATAGTACGATTCCGCTCCGTTGTGATACACGAAGACCGTGTCGTAGCGGCGATCACAAAAGATGGCGCCGCCGAGTTTTCTGATTTCAGCAGGCGTCTTCACCCAGCTGGACGTTTTCGTATCGAAATCTCCAAGTTTCTGCAGCTCGCGGTATTGTTCTTCGGTCAAAAGCTCAATGCCCATGGCGGCTGCCATAGCGGCCGCGCTGTTTCCCGGCTTATGTTCCTTCCTTGATTCCAGGGCTTCATGGTCGTAACAAACACTTCTGCGGCCTTTAGGGCTTTCCGCGGAACAATCATAGAAAATGTAGTCGCCTGTCTTTTTGTCGCTCGCAACCACATCCGGTTCACCGCCGGTTCTTTCCATTTCATTGAGCGACCACAGTTTTTCAGCATTAGCTTCCAGCTTGGCCTGTACTTTGGGCCACTCAAGACCTTTATGGCGGTTCATGTTCTTCTCAAAACGGGCTTTCAATGTTCCGAGCAGTTCTCCGCGTTGTTGTGGTGACAAGTCCTTTTTATTGCTTTCAACGTTCCGCGCCTTTGCGGCTGTCATAGTCATCGCTTCCCGCGTTTTTTGTTTGATGGCTCCGCTGCCCTGCACATGCTTCTTCCGGCTTGTCTTTGCGTTCTTGTCAACTCGCATCTTCCACGCCGTTCGGAGGGCGCCCGTCAGAATATCCTCGCTCGCCGCCGCCAGGCGAATGTGCGTATGTCCCATCCTTCCCCAGCCGCCCGGAATGGGCAGAAAAATCCCGGGCGCTTCTTCCACGAACACCGCTTGCTGCTCCAGCGTAAGCATCAGATTGCCGTACCCGTCTGCTTGCGAAACCAGGGAAGCAAACTTCCGTCCTCCCACGCGAAAAGCCGGCAATCCGGCGTGGGGGTACTCTTCCACGCCTTCCAGGCTCAGTGCGATCCTGCGAAAGTCTGCTGCGGTCATCGCGTGACTCCGTAGAACAAGGAATATCTGACCATCACCGAACAGCATATGTCTACACCGTCGGCCTGAGCGCGAGTCCCGGGCGCCCGCTTAAACTGCAGCGGCATCTGCAAGCGCGCCGAGTGTGCCTGCCAAAGCATAAAAATACCTGCCTTCCACCTAAAATTTCTCGCGAAACCGGGTTGAAACCGGGTATATTGGTGCGTGCTGGCGCACAACTCCGCTAAAAAGATTCGTCAATGACTCGCGAGCGCATTGAGCTCAACGGACAAGACGATTCTCGAAATTCGCCACGAGTGCGGCCGCTCCGCGGCGGCAATTCTGGCTTCTCTGCGCCGGACGATCCCGAAGAAATCAATTCTCGCGTTATCGACCTGGATCTGGACGCCGACGACGAAGCCCAATTCCTCCGCACGCAGCGCCGTATCCCGGTGCGGCGGGGGCCGCTGGCGAAGAAGACGGCGAATCGCGTCAAGGTGGCGGCGAAGCTGGCCATCCTGGCCATTATGGCCGGCGCGGCTGCCATCACCGCTTACGGCTACGCCGCGCACGCGGCCCGATTCCGCATTGAGTCCAGCGACGATATCGACATTTTCGGAGTCCACAACGCCTCGCGCACTCAGGTCATGGAGATTGCCGGTTCCGACATCGGGCGCAACATCTTCTTTGTGCCGCTGGACGAGCGGCGCCGCCAGCTGGAGCGGATTCCCTGGGTACAGTCGGCGAGCGTGATGCGCCTGCTGCCCAACCGCCTTGCTGTGAGTATCGCCGAGCGCACTCCGGTGGCCAAGGTGCAAATCGGCGGCCGAGTCAACCTGATCGACGCAGAAGGCGTGGTCATGGGGCCGCCGGCCAGCCGGCAAACCAAGTTCTCGTTCCCGGTGATCCACGGCATCACCGAGTCCGAGCCGCTCTCTTCGCGCGCAGCCGCCATGAAGATCTATACCCATTTGGTGCGGGACCTGGATTCCGATCCTTCCATGGCTTACACGCGGCAGCTCAGCGAAGTGGACCTCTCCGATCCTGAAGACGTGAAGGTCACGGCGGGCGACCCGGCTGGCACGGTCGTGATTCACCTGGGCAATTCCGATTTTCTGCAACGCTACAGAATTTTTGCCGAGCACGTGAACGAGTGGCGCAAGCAGGCAGGCAGCCTGCAGTCAGTAGACCTGCGCTATGAAGGCCAGGTGATCGTGAACCCGGACCAGCCGAAGGCGGCGGAAAAATCTGGGGATCGGGGGATAGGGACCTCGGGTCTCCTGAAACCGAAACCTGTCGCGACGGCTAAGAAGGCCAGGAAAAAGAAGAAGTAACCCACTGGTAAAAGGGCCAGGGATAACAAGTGCCGCTTATGAATAACGATCGCAATTCTAAGACCGTGACCGTGCTGGACTCGGGCAGCGCCAAGACCGTGGCCCTGATCTGTGAAGTTGGCGATAGCGGGCTGCGCTACCGCGGACATGCGGTGGTGGAAAGCCGCGGCTCGCGCAAGGGCAACATCGTGGAGCTGGACAAAGCCGTTCAGAGCATTCAAAAGGCTGTTGAGGAAGCGGAAAAGATCGCCGAGTGCCCGGTGGGCAACGCGGTAATCGGGGTGGGCGGCACGCATATCAAAGGATTGACCAGCCGCGGCGGGGTTTCCCTGGGATCGCGGGCGCGCGAGGTGGCGCGCGACGATATCCGCCTGGCTGTAGATAAAGCCCGATCGGTGAACCTGCCGCCGGATCGCGAAGTCCTGCACCTGCTTCCCCAGGAATTCATCCTCGACGACCAGGCCGGCGTCCGCGATCCCGCGGGCATGATGGGCCGCCGCCTGGAAGTGAATCTCACCATCGTGACTGCGGCCTCAAGCGCGACGCAGAACGTGGTCACGGCCGCCAACCGCGCGGGGCTGCACGTGGACAACGTGGTCTATGAAGGGCTGATGTCGGCCGACGCGATCCTTCGCCCCGACGAGAAAGAGCTGGGCGTCTGCCTGGCCGACGTGGGGGCGGGATCGACCGATCTGATCGTCTATAGCGACGGCATGGTGGCGCATGCGGGAGTGGTTCCGGTGGGCGGCGATCACTTCACCAACGACGTGGCTGTCGGCCTGCGCACGCCGCTGGTGGCCGCGGAGAAGATCAAGAAGTCGTTTGGACACACCATCACGCGCGATGTCCCGGAGAGCAACGAGATCGAAGTGCCGGCGGTGGGCGAGCGCCCTTCGCGGCTGATGCCGCAACGGTTCCTGGCTGAAATTCTGGAGCCGCGGGCGGTGGAGCTGTGCGAGCTGATGCGCGATCACCTGCAGCAGGCGGGTGTGCTCGAGATGTGCGCTGCCGGCCTGGTGCTGACGGGAGGCGGATCGCGCTTGACCGGGCTGGCCCAGGTTTGCGAACAGGTGCTGAAGCGCCCGGTGCGGCTGGCGTCGCCTGCGCCGATTGCCAGAATGCCGGCGCAACTGGCTGAGCCGGAGTTTTCCACGGTGGTCGGGCTGGCCATGTATGCGCATCGCACCACCGCCGCGAAAGTGACCGAGATCAGTGGAATTGGCTCCCGCCTGCGCGCCTGGTTCGGCAAGCTGGGAGCCTGACGAGATTGGCCGAGAAAAACAAGAGGTGATGGCATGAGCATGGGTGAAGACAGGAAAAAACAGCCGGAAGCGGAGAACGACATCCGCATTCAGTACAACGAGGAGCCGCGCACCAACGCCAAGATCAAGGTGATCGGCGTGGGCGGAGGCGGCGGCAACGCGGTGAACCGGATGATCTGCGCCGGAGTGGAGGGCGTGGAGTTCGTGGTGGCCAATACCGACCTGCAGGCGCTGCAGATGTCGCGCGCCCCGGTGAAGATCCAGCTCGGCACCAAGCTGACCAACGGCCTGGGCGCGGGCGCCAACCCGGAAATCGGCCGTCGCGGCGCGCTGGAAGACGCCGACAAGGTTTTGGAATGCCTGGAGGGCGCGGACATGGTCTTTGTCACCGCCGGTCTGGGCGGAGGCACCGGCACCGGCGCCGCGCCGATCATCGCCGCCCTGGCCAGCGAGATGGGAGCACTCACAGTCGCGGTGGTGACCAAGCCGTTCGCCTTCGAAGGCCGGCGGCGACTGGGCCAGGCGGAGCGCGGTTTGGCGGAACTGGTGGACTCCGTGGACACCATGATCGTGATCCCCAACGAGAAACTGCTGGCGGTGGCCCACAACGCAGGCTTCTTCGAGTCGTTCCGCATCGCCGACGACATTCTGCGCCAGGCGGTCCAGGGGATTTCCGACATCATCACCATCCCCGGGATTATCAACCGCGACTTTGCCGACGTTAAGACCATCATGGCGGGAATGGGCTATGCGGTCATGGGCACGGCCGTGGCTCACGGCGAACACCGCGCTCAGGAAGCGGCGCAGGCCGCCATCTCGTCACCGTTGCTGGAGGCAGGATCGATCGAAGGCGCGCGCGGAGTTCTGATCAACATTACCGGCTCGGCGTCGCTGAAGCTGGCTGAGGTCAATGAGGCTTCCACCATCATCCAGACCGCAGCCCATGAAGACGCCACCATTATCTTTGGAGCCGTGCAGAACGACCGGATGAAGGAAGACCTGAAGATCACGGTCATTGCTACGGGCTTCAAGAACGACAACCCGCAGCGGCGCGACCGCGGGATCAATTCCGCCCAGTCGGCGCTTTCTTCGGCGCGAAATGGTTCGGCCTACCAGACCAGCGGGAGCGGGCTGCCGGCCATCAAGATGAACGGAAGCAACGGCCTGGGGACGCATCCTGCGCCGGTGATTCGCACCGCCCCGGCGCGGGAGACGCCCAGCCTAGCGGCGGTGACCGAGGCCATCAAGACGGAGATCGAGCAGGATGACCTGGATGTTCCGGCTTTCATTCGCAAGCGCTGAATCCGGAAGCCGGAGCAACTCTCTCCAGGAACTCGGGTTTAACGCCACAGCTAAACCTCGTTCACCGGCGGCCGATTTTGAATAAAGCGTTCCGATCTTCTCCGGCGGGGTGCTTAATGCGGTACCCGGTTAACGAACGTTTGGTAGTTAGTAAACTTCTCCCTTAATATGGGCAAAGGGTTGCTCCGGAGGCCGTGGCATCCGGCAGCAGCACAGGTTTTGCGGGATGCATCTTTAGATATACAGGTTCCGGTGTTCAATGACCCCTCGGCTTCGTCTTCTTCTCGTTGTTCTCTTTACGCTTTGGCTGACCGCGCACTCCTACGGAGCTCCGCCCGAGGTCACCACCAGGCCCGCCCGGAAGTCCGGCAAGGTTACGGAGAGTGCGCGTGTGCGCCGCAGGCTGGCGCGTGCCCGCCGCCACCGCCGCGCAACCCTCCACAATGCCTCGCTGACCCGGCGGCGTGTTCGCCGCCACGTTGAACGTTTCACCGCCAGCTCGTTTGCCGACGACATCACCGACGGAGACAACTTCGCCGGAGAGGACGCCGTGGTCCGCCAGGCGGCGATTGATGCCCTCGGCAACATGAACGGGACGGTGGTCGCGATCGATCCCACCAGCGGCCGCATCCTGGCCATGGTCAACCAGAAACTGGCTCTTTCCGGGGGCGCTCAGCCGTGCTCGACCATAAAGCTTGCTGTTGCGCTGGCAGGTCTGAGCGAGAACCTCATCACCCGCGATGCCGAAGTTCCACTCGGGCGACGCTCGCAGATGACGCTCACCGAAGCGCTGGCCAGATCCAACAATGCCTATTTTGAGGCCGTGGGCCGCCGCCTGGGCTTTGCCAAGGTCAGCCACTACGCCCACCAGTTCGGCCTGGGCGAGCTGGCCGGCTACGACATTGAGGGCGAACACCTGGGAGTTTTCCCCGCGCACGTTTTGGCCACGCGCCTGGGTGGAGTCGGCAAGATGTGCTCGTTTGGCGAAAGCATCTCCATGACCCCCCTGCAACTGGGCGCGCTGGTTTCCGCTATCGCCAACGGCGGAACGCTCTACTACCTCCAGCATCCCGAGTCGCCCGAAGATCTGCTCAACTTTCAGCCGCAGGTTAAGCGCGAGTTGGAGATCGCTCCGCTAATCCCGGAGATGATGGATGGCATGGCCGGCGCCGTAGAATACGGAACCGCGCGCAGCCTGCGCATCAACTTCAGCGAAGAGCAGATCCTGGGCAAGACCGGAACCTGCTCCAAGGCAGGCACCCGCTTCGGCTGGTTTGCTTCGTATGCCAACACCGACGTAGGGCGGATCGTTACGGTTGTCTTCTTGAAGGGCGGCCGCCCGACCTACGGGCCGAAGGCGGCGGAGATTACCGGCAAATTCTACCGCGAGCTATACGACCACAACTTCTTCGTCGTGCCGGCAAAGTCCGCGAAGGGTAGGGAGCCCGCGGCGGGAGTACAGCAGTAGTTATTTTCTCTTCCACCTGACACCGTCCTTGGTGTCTTCCAGGACGATACCCTTGGCCAGAAGTTCCGCGCGGATCTGGTCGGCGCGGGCAAAGTCGCGCGCCTTCTTGGCGGCGTTGCGCTCGGCCACCAGCTGGTTAACCTCGTCGTCGGAAATCTCATCTGTGCCGGCGGCATCTTCCTTGAGAACGTCAAAAATCTGGTCGAACTGGCGCAGAGCCTCGAGCAGCGCGGCCTTGTCATCCTCGCGCATCTCGCCGCGATCGAAGGCAATGTTGCCGTCGCGCACCATGTCGAAAATCGCACCCAGGGTGCGGGCAGTGTTGAGATCGTCATCCAGGCCGGCGCGCATCTCTTTTTTCGTGTCTGCGGCCAGAGCCTGCACAGCATCGTTCCTGCCGGGCGGGAGCTTGGCCATCTGGATGCGCGACTTGAAGTCGCGCAGCCGGCTCACTGACTGAGCTGCCTGTTCCAGGCCGGCGAAGGTGAAATTCAATTGCTTGGTGTAAGGGACCGAGGTCAGCAGGTAGCGGATGGAGGTGGCTTTGTATCCTTTGTCGAGCAGGTCGCGCAGGGTGAAGAAATTGCCTTCGCTCTTCGACATCTTCTTGCCTTCCACCAGCAGGAAGCGCACGTGCATCCAGAAGCGGGCAAAGGTCTTGCCGGTGAGCGCTTCCGATTGCGCGATCTCGTTTTCATGGTGGGGAAACACCAGGTCTTCCCCGCCGCCATGAAGGTCAAAACTCGGGCCCAGATACTCCATCGACATCACCGAGCACTCGATGTGCCAGCCGGGGCGGCCCGGGCCGATCACGCTCTCCCAGAAGGCCTCGCCCGGCTTGGGCGCTTTCCACAGGGCGAAGTCGCGGGCGTCGTCTTTTTCGTACTCGTCAACATCCACGCGGGCCCCAATCTCTATCCCCTTGAAGTCCTTCTTTGAGAGCTTGCCGTATTCCGGAAAATTGGCGATGCGGAAGTAGTACGAACCATCCTCGGTGCGGTAGGCAAAGCCTTTTTCTTCCAGCTTGCGAATGAATTCCGCCATTTCGGCAATGTGCTCGGTGGCGCGGACCACGTGCTCCGGCTTTTCCAGGCGCAGCGTCTTCATGTCCTGGAAGAAAGCGTCTTCATATTTCTTCGTGTACTGCCCGACGCTCTCGTGCTCTTTTGCAGCGTTGCGGATGATTTTGTCGTCCACGTCAGTGATGTTCATGACGTGATCGAGTTTGTAGCCGCTCTGCTGCAGCGCGCGCCGCAGCAGGTCGACGGCGACAAAAGTGCGGAAGTTGCCGATGTGCCCGAAATCGTAGACGGTAGGACCGCAGGAATACATCCGCACCGTGTTGTTTTCCGACGGCGCGAACTCTTCGACCTTGCCGGATAGCGTGTTGTAGAGGCGGAAGGACAAATGTAGATTCTAGCAAAGAGCGGTCAGCACTCAGCAGTCAGCAATCAGGGCTACTCGTGCCTGAGCGCTATGATGGGATCCACTCGCATGGCGCGGCGCGCGGGAAGATAACAAGCCACCAGCGCGACCAGAACCAGCAGTAAAGCCAGCACGGCAAAAGTCAAGGGATCGTGCGCGGTCACGCCGAACAACTGGTTGACCATCAGGCGGGTCAATCCCAACGCCGCGGCAATACCTACAACTACTCCCAGCAAGGCCATGCGCGCTCCCTGGCCGAGCACCAGGCTCATAACGTCGGTGCGCTGGGCGCCGAGGGCCATGCGTACGCCGATTTCGTGGGTTCGCTGGCCGACCAGGTAAGAGATCACGCCGTAGATCCCGACGCACGATAGAACCAGCGCCAGCGCCGCAAACGTTCCGAGAAGAATCATGGAGAGCCGGCGCGCAGCGAAGGAGCCGGCGATGACTTCGTTGAGGGTTTGCACGCCGTAGATGATTTCGCCGCGGTCGATTTCGCTGACGGCGCGGCGAACCGGGCCCATGATGGTTGCGGGGTCGCCCTGGGTGCGCAGCACCACGGCTACCGAGCCGGCGACCATCGGCATCAGCTTCTCGGGGATCTGCATGAAGGGATAGTAGAACTGGGCCTGCACCGCCGACTTTCCGTCTCCGCCCGGCCCCCACTGCTTGACGTGGCCGACGATGCCGACGATCTCAGCGTCTGCATTGAACTGCTCCAGGTGGACGCGCTTCCCGATGGGATTCTCGTGGGGGAAATAAGTTTGCGCGAAAACATCGTCAATGTCGATAACCACCGGCGCGTTTTCGTTGTCCTGTTCGGCGATGAAGCGGCCGCGCTTCAGGGTAACGCCCATGGCCTGCTGAAAACCGGACTCGGCCAGATAGAACATGGCCTGGGGCATGTCATTGTCATTGGCAGGCTTGGGCTGGCCGACGATCCAGAAAGGCAGCGAGGAATCGTGGATCATGGGGCGCGAGCCGAGGGTGACGGAAACAGCCTGCACGCCGGGGACAGAACGCAGCTTGTCGTCAAACTGGCGCAGGCGGGCGCGAGTTTCGGCCGAGGTTGTGTTGGGTAAGGAAGGCATCGAGACGACGAAGGTGATGGCGTGCCTGGGATTGTAGCCCGGGTCCACTCTCCACAGCGCCGCCAGGCTGCGGAACATCAATCCTGCGCCGATCAGCAGCACCAGTGCCATCGCGACCTCACCGGCCACGAAAATTCCCTGCAGGCGATGGCGGGCGCCGCTGGAGCCGCGGCCGCCTTCGCGGAGAACGTCCTGCAGGTTGACCCGCGAACTCTTCAGCGCGGGAGCAAGGCCGAAGACGATTGCCGCCAGCAGAGACAGAGCCACGGTGAAGAGCAATACCGGCCCATCGAGAGAGACTTCGGCCGCTCGCGGCAGCGTGCCCGGCAGAGCGTTGACTACCGCCCCGGTGCCGAAATGGGCGAGGAGAAGTCCAAGCGCGCCGCCCAGGCCGGCGAGCAACAGGCTTTCGGTGAGAAGCTGGCGGATGACGCGCGTGGCGCTGGCGCCCAGGGCAGCGCGCACGGCGAACTCGCGCGAGCGAGCCATGGCGCGGGCGAGGAGCAGGTTGGCCACATTCGCGCAGGCGATCATCAGCAAAAAGCCGACGGCGGCCAGCAGCACCAGCAGAAAGGGCTGCACGTTGCCAACGATGTCTTCCTTCATCGAAACCAGGGCGATGCCGACGTCTTTGTCGGCGACCGGGTAGGCTGCAGCGAGATCACGCGCTACGGCGTCCATGTCGGCTCTGGCCGCAGCCAGCGTAACCCCCGGCTTCAGGCGGCCGATGACGCGCGCACTGACGGAGATGCGGCGATCCTGAAATGACGGGTCGTTCCACTGCCCGATGGGCGTGTAGACATCGCGGTCGTGGCCGTAGAAGGTAAAGTCGGCCGGCATGACTCCCACCACCTGATACGACTTGCCGTTCAGGACCAGCGACTTCCCGATGATCTCCGGCATTGAACCGAACTTGCGCTTCCACAGGCCGCCGCCGAGAATCGCCACTGGTCCGGCGCCGACCTGGTCTTCCTCCGCGCGGAACGTGCGGCCCAGAATTGGTTGCACGCCCAGCGTGGAAAAGAAGTCAGCGGAAATCATGTAGCCGCTCAGGCGCTCGGCTTCACTCGAATCCGTCAGGTTGTAATCCTGGTTGCGGTAGATGGCCATCGAAGAAAGCGTATGCGTGTCGCGCCGCCAGTCGAGAAAGTTGGGGTAGGCGACGGGAGCCTGGTCGAATCCCGGCGCGGTTCCATAGACCGCTACCAGCTGCCCGGACTGCGGGTAAGACAGCGGGTTGAGCAGGACGCCGTTGACAATGGAAAAGAGCAGCGTGTTCGCGCTGATGCCAAGCGCCAGAGTCAACAGGGCAATGATGGTAAAGCCCGGCGCCTGCCGGAACATCCGCAGGGCGTAACGCAGATCCTGCAGCAGCGTGGTCATGATTCAATAGACTCCTATGCCGGCACTGGTGTCATCGCTAATCTTGTTCTGAAGCGCTTGATTTGGCAAATGCCACTTTGTGCGAATCCATGTAGCCACTGGGCGCCCGAAATCCGCGCCGATGCCATTGGGAATCGGCGGCCAAAGTGAGAAACTAGGAGCATGGAAATCCGCAATATCGATTCCTTCCTCGAGTATTTCGAAACCATTCGCGAGCGCACCCTGCGCGTGGTGCAGGCCGTGCCTCCGGACAAGCTGGAGTGGCGGCACACGGCGGGAGTATTTTCACCGGGCGATCTGGCGCGACACATCGCCCTCACCGCGCGGTACACGTTCGCGGAGAACGCGCTAGGCCGTCCCAGCCGCTATCCCGGGTGCGGGACAGAACTAGCTGACGGAATGGACGCCATCCTGGCCTCCATGCGGCGGATGCACGCTGAAACCGCAGAGATGCTGCGCGGGCTGCGGCCGCAGGACCTGGAAGCAAAAGGAGTTGGACCGCAGGGCCGGCCGATCACGGCGTGGAAGCTGCTGCGTGCCATGGTGGAGCATGAAGTCCATCATCGTGGCGAGATTTATGTCTACCTTGCGCTGCTGGGCGTGCCTCGCCCGCCGCTCTATGGCCTTACCGAACCGGAACTGAAGGCGCTGTCCACGCCTTCGCGGGGAGCGGCATAACGCTTGAGACGTCTTATTGCGGCTCGTTCTCCGGCATCATAGAAGACGATCGCGCCGAGCTTCCTGCTGCAAGCCATTCAGAATCCTTCACCGGCGTGGGCGCCAGAGGGCAGTCAGGTTCCGGTTCCGCTGCTTAAAGTGCGGCTTCCCGCGTGACGCAGATCGAGAGCCACGCGCAGCACGTAGTGGACGCCGGAAAGAATCGTCAGCGCCACCGTGATGTTGAAGCCGAGCTGGCGGGTCTTGGCGATCCACACCTCGGGACGGACTTCATGGAGCAGGACGAAGAGCACGGTCACTATCTGGGCCACGGTGTTGGCCTTGCCCAGCCAGCTGGGACGAAACACGCGCATCACGCCGGTGGCGTAGAGCACGGCGCAGACGATCACGATAATAATGTCGCGGCTGAAGACCAGCACGCCGACCGCGATGGGGATGCGGTGGGAAGCCAGCAGCACCAGGAACATGGTGCTCAGCAGAAGCTTGTCGGCGATGGGATCGAGATACTGGCCGAGCACAGTCTGCTGCTTCATCAGCCGCGCCAGCAGACCATCGAGCCCGTCACTGATGCCGGCGATTACAAAGATGGCCAGCGCCCATCCGTAGTGGTTCTTGAGAACCGCGATAACCGCGAAAGGCAGGAAGATCAGCCGCAGCAGGGTGAGCAGGTTGGGGGCGGAACGCAGTTGCCGGACAATCTGCATCATGACTTCGGGTCCCCGAACAGGCGGTGCACGTCGACTCCCGTCTTGGAGCGGAACTGGTCGGCCAGCGAAGGCAGGTCGCCGTTGCGCTCGTCTTCCTCGATGCGCTGCACCCGATGCATGGGAAAGAAGACCACACCGGCGGTGGCAGCGGCGCCCGATTTCACCAGTTGAGCAAAATCGTCAAGAGACTCCAGATCCACCCCGCGCGCGCTTACGCCCGCAGGGGTGAGAGACAGCATCACGCCCCAGAACTTTTCCTTGGGACTATTTAAGGTGATCAGAACCAGTTGTCCGGTGTTCATTGCCTCTTTTTGCCGCCGGCCTTGATTTTCCGGGGAGTTCGCGGGAATTGCAAGGCGGTGTGGCCGGAGCCGCATAAATAGCGGTATTTTGCAGTTCTTCAGACCGCTTAGGGAACATCGATTCTACCGGCGGTGTCTAACGCTGGATTTCGCCGCGCACGGCAGCGGCGCTCCGAGGGTAACCGAATAAGGCGCGCAAGTTCGTCCCGGGCATGCGTTCCAGAGTACGTGAGGTAGTCATGAAGCGTTTTTGGATGGTAGTTGTCGGGGCGTGTTGTGCGGTTCTGGGAATGGCCGGCTGCACGGTGCAGGGGACCAACAGTTTTCTTCCCCAGGACGCGAGTACCGCGGTCGCGGCAGATCAGAAGCAGGACGCAAGTAATCCAGTTGTTCAGCCCAGGAAGACGATGCACGCGTTCCGCTCGGAAGCGGAGCTGACGGCCTATCTGAAAGAGCTGGCGGTGAAGCAGGCAAGGACGCGGGCGAACACGATGTACAAACTGGCCGCACCGGCGCCGACGGCGCAGGCGAGTATGGCCGACACCGTCTCCGTGGCCAGCGAGTCGGTGACCAACGTGCAGCACGCGGGTGTGGACGAAGGCGACATCGTCAAGGTGCATGGCGATCACCTGGTCGTTCTGCGCCGGGGAAGGCTGTTTACCATCGCCATTGGCAAGGGCGATCTGACGCCCATATCGAGCGTTGATGCGTTTGCGCCTGACATCAATCCCGCCGGAACGTGGTATGACGAGATGCTGGTCTCGGACGATACAGTGGTGGTGATCGGCTACAGCTACGAGCGCGGCGGCACCGAGGTTGGGCTGTTTCAGATCGATAAGGCCGGGAACCTGGCCTACCGCTCCACTTACCATCTGCGCTCCAACGACTACTACTCCTCGCGCAACTACGCCAGCCGGTTGATCGGCAGCAAGCTGATCTTCTACTCGCCGCTCTATATGTACTTCAATGCCGAAGATCCGTTCCAGAGTTTCCCGGCGGTACGCAAGTGGCACAAAGGCGCGGCGGCCGGCGAGTTTCACCGCATTGTTTCGGCGAACCACGTTTACCGGCCGGACGCACCGATGAACGCCCAGTACGGCGAGGCGCTGCACACGGTTACAATCTGCGATCTGGCGCACGGCAATTTTGACTGCAACGCGACCTCGGTGATCGGGCCTGCGGGCCGTGTGTTCTACGTCTCGCCGCACGCACTTTACATCTGGGTCACTGACTGGTTCACGCGCGGCCAGAAGCCGCGGGAAGTAGCGCAGCTCTTCCGCATGCCGCTGGATGGCTCCGCGCCCAGCGCGGTATCGGTCTCCGGCAGCCCGGTCGACCAGTTTTCGTTTCTGGAGAGTGAAGACGGTAATCTGAACGTGCTGGTGCGGGCGGATTCCGCGGGCGACGGCATGTGGCGCGCCGAAGTCGCCGCCGGCGACGTGGCGCTGATGCGCATTCCAATAAGCAGCTTCTCCGACGGCAGCACCGCGGTTCCACCATCGCGCTACCGTCCACTGCCTGACCCGCACGGATACACCTTCCAGAATCGCTTCGTCGGCGACTATCTCCTGTACGGCACGGGCAGCGGCTGGGGCTATCCGCGGCAGGCTAAGAATTCCAGCCTCTTCGCGGTGCGCTACGCGGGCGGAGACATCCACGAGCTTCTGCTGGATCACGGTACGGACAGAATTGAGGCGCTGGGCTCGGACGCCGTGATTGTTGGAACCGATGGCCGCGATCTGCACTTCACTTCGGTGCGCCTGGGCGAGTGGCCGGCTGTGGTGGACGACTACGCGCGCAAGGATGCCTCCCAGGGCGAGTTGCGCAGCCACGGGTTTTTCTACAAGCCGGATACAAAGACTACAGGCATGCTCGGCCTGCCTATCAGCCGGCCAAGCCGGCCGGGGTATAGCCATCTGTTTGAGAATTCCGCAGCCATCCTCTTCCTGAAAAATGATTCGCTGCATTTCTCCGAAGCCGGCGAGCTGGCTGCCCAGCCGGAGCGGACTCGGGACGACGCCTGCCGGGCCTCATGCGTGGATTGGTATGGCAACGCCCGTCCGCTGTTCGTTCACGGGCGAGTGATCGCCATGCTGGGCTATGAGCTGGTGGAAGGGTCGATGGAACGCGGCCAGATTCAGGAGATGAATCGCGTGAGTTATGCTCCGGGAAGTGAGAAGGTGCGAAAGTTCAAGCCGGAAGATGTGCAGGCGATGCAGTGAATGCGGCGTTAGCCTGCCTGAATCTCGCAGACAGGGATCGCGGATACTAGTGTCTGCTACCGATCGGTACCGTGGCGGCCATCCGTATGGACAGCCGCCCGCGGCACACGGCTGGGGGATCGCGGCTCACGCAGCTCTTTCAGCGGCTTCTTCCAGCGATTTCCATTCGGCAGCACTCGGCTTCAACTCCGCGGCAGCCACATTCTCGTCCAGGTGCGCGACACGCGAAGTACCGGGAATGGGCAGCATCACCGGCGAGCGATGCAGCAGCCAGGCAATCGCGATCTGCGAGGGTGTGGCTTTGTGAGTCTCTGCCAGTTTAGCCAGAGCGCCGCCAGGCTTGGTGAGCTTTCCGGCCTCCAGCGGGAACCAGGGAATAAATGCGATTTTGTTTTTGGCGCAGAAATCCAGCACGTCCTCATAGGTGCGGTCGGTGATGTTGTACTTGTTCTGCACGCTCACGACTTTAATGGTGCGCTGTGCCCGCTCGATCTCGGCGACTTTGACTTCGGAGAGGCCGATGTGGCGGATCTTCCCTTCCTCCTGCATCTTCTTCAGCTCGCCGAGGGATTCCTCGACCGGGACCTTGGGGTCGAAGCGGTGCAGCTGGTAGAGATCGATGCGTTCCACCTTCAGGCGGCGGAGGCTCATCTCCACGCACTGGCGCAGGTATTCGGCGCGCGCCACCGGCGCCCACAGGTTCGGACCCTGGCGGGTGAGCCCGCCTTTGGTGGCGATGATCAGGCCCTTGGGATAAGGATGAAGAGCTTCGGCGATCAGGTTCTCGCTGACGTCCGGGCCGTAGGCGTCGGCAGTGTCGATGAAATTGACGTTGAGGTCGAGCAGGCGCTTCAGCACGCGCTTGGATTCAGCCGGATCTTTGGGATCGCCCCAGATTCCGGGACCGGTGAGGCGCATGGCCCCGAACCCCAGGCGGTTTACAGTGAGATCGTTGCCGATGGCAACTGTGCCGGCATTGGCTGCATTGGCTTTAGTCATAAGGACTTCGATTCCGGGCTCCAGCGGCGGGATTCCAAATAAACGAAGGCCTGACCAGATGATCCGCGCTTGGTGAGGGCGGAAAATGCCTTGTTGTTCCCATCTGTTCCGACGCGCAAAGAGGCGGGACAGGTAGGAATTATGGTAGGCCCGGGAGGACTCGAACCTCTGACCTCTTTGGAGATCATCAAGGAATTGGAAGTGCAGAAGCAGTGCATCGAGTCGGCCATCACCGCTTTGAACGGCCGTCCGAAATTGCAGCGGTCTGGCAGGCGCACGATGTCTGCTGGTGCACGTCGGCGATCTCGCTGGCACAAAAGAAACGCTGGCGCGAGCAGAAAGGCAAAGCCAAGTCTTGAGCCTTGCATCAGCGTACAGCCCTCAATCTGTACGCTGTCAGGACGACTCAAGGTTTTGGTGCGTGATCATGAGTGTAATTGCCTTCCATGAGAAGGCCGGTCGGAGTCAAGTAGATTCGTTTTTATGAGACAAGGTTTTGCTTTTCTCTCTGCCGAGTCGCCACTGTCGCCACCCTTCCATCCGCACTC